>ERZ795048.203-NODE-203-length-65936-cov-15.039298_pt1 | contig 65936 bp, 62 predicted proteins | sample MGYA00375132_ERZ795048 | MGnify/ENA primary metagenome ERZ795048 (study PRJEB30177, sample SAMN05720225) | activated sludge metagenome | isolation source: Anaerobic digester | place: Hong Kong | collected 2014-12-17 ...
GGAAAGGGAATCGGTTCCTCGATTATCAGAAATATCATTCAGACAGCGTTGGATCAAGGTAAAACAGTTTGTATCGGGTGTTTCAAAGAAAATAAAAGGGCTTTCAGGTTGTATCTTTCACTGGGATTCAAACTGATAGATACGACCGAAAGCCATTATCTCATGATGTATCGGTACACCCCACAAACGTCTTTATAAAAGGTTAACATAGTTCAACAACGTTCTTCAATGACCTTGCAATTTCATAGTCTGTCGTCATTCGATAGGAATCTTTTTATATTTACTGTTTTCTATGATGTATAAAAAGGCTTCCCTTGAACTCAAACCGCTTGGATTTATTTCGATCTTCGCCGACAACCCTTTAAAACTTCCGATGCTCAAGATCTCATCCCTGATTTTTTCGGGATCACAATCAGGCACTTTAAGAAGTGCCTGATAAAGGACAGAGGTTGTCTCATAAGCATATGCGGAGGAAAATTCTGGTTCTGTCCCGTATCTTTTTGTAAATCCCTCTTTAAAAGACAGGTATACGGAGTCTTCGGAATATCTGTCATATGGAGTTGTCAGAACGAGCGATTCTACCGATTCTCCCCCATTTTCTATCAACATGTTGTCAAACGCCCAGGTGGTCGTATACTTTTTTATATTCGGATCTATCTTATAAAGCTGCTGCGAAAGACTTGCCGTATGCAGGGAAGTAGCAATCATCAAAACCCCATCCGGCTTTTTGGAAATCAGATTCAGTGCAAGCAGGTAGAAATCCGTATAAACAACGCTTGAATCGAATGAAAGAACATCTACAATCTGAACATCCGTCCCGGAAAGATAGGACCGGATAACCTCCAGCCAGTAATTTGAATATTCCTGATTGTTGGCATCGTAGATGATGGCCAGTCGCTTGATTTTATCCTGTTCCGTCATATAGTCAGCCAACGTTTTCTGAATGATCCTGTTGGAAGAACCGAGAGAAATAAGCATTTCGTTTTCCAGTATTATATCATTACTACTCACCGTAGGACTGAGCAACAGCATCTTTTTCTCTGTCATAAGTGGCAGGACCGCTTTCGTTATACTACTCGAGACATGGCCAATAATCGCACAGACGCCTTTATCAATCAGTTCACTGTCATCCTCGATGGCCTTATCCTTATTATTTTGATCATCCTTCACCAGTAATCGAATCATCTTACCGTTAACCCCACCATTGCTGTTGATTTCGTCAACGGCATATTCAACCCCATTTCTGATAGAGATGCCGAAGAGCGAATCCGCCCCAGTCAGTGATACGGAAACGCCTATTTTTATTTCACCGTCCTCTTGACAACTTATTATAAAAAATAAGCCTACCAAAAGAGAAAGAATGCCTATTGCTATCAAGTATCTTCTCATAAGAAGCCACCTTATCGATCATTATGGGATTTAAAAACACCTCATATCATTATAACACAGCGGGCTATCACGGCAGATACAAAGAGATGAAGGGGAACAGATAAACCATGCGTCCCCTTGTAAAAAGGGCGTGCAGAACGTTATTCCACGATTCGATTCAATTGTTTCAAGGTAGCTTCATCGAGTTGCCAGGAGACGGTATCCATGTTCTGTCTCACCTGCTCAGGCGACAGGGCACCTGCGATAACAGAAGTGATGGCCTCCTTCTGAATCAGATAGTTGAGAGCCACCTGAATGGTTGGTCTGCCGAGTTCGAAAGCGATCTTTCTGACTTCCATCGAAAGGGCAAAATACTTTTTAAACGGTTCTCCGTTTAACTTGGGATTCGCATTTCTGACATCCTGAGAATCAAAATTATCCGCTTCGGTAAACTTGTCCGCAAGTAATCCCTGAAAGATCGGACTGTAGGGAAAGAAAGCCATCCCATACGCTCTCACAAATGGAAAGATCTCATCTTCTGTCCGGTATTCAAGTGGGATACCGTGATAATGTGTCGGATTTCTCTCCAACAGATTGTAAAGTCCCTGCATACTGGCAATATCGGCCACATGCATGGCCCTTTTCGCCTCCTCAACAGAAAAATTAGTCAGGCCAATATATCTGATCAGCCCTCTTTCCTTAAGTTCATTGAGTTTTTTCATCGTTTCGACGATGTCCGTGTCTGGATCCGGCCAATGACATTGATAAAGGTCTATATAATCGATGTTCAGTCTTTTCAGGGAATCGTGAATCTCCCTTTCTACACTGTCCGGTGTGAGATTATTTGTAATATGATGCTCATCATCCCAGACGAGACCACATTTCGAAGCGATAAAAACCCTTTCTCTCTGACCCCGGATGGCCTTTCCCAGGATCTTTTCCGCATGTCCGAGACCATAAACCGGTGCAACATCAAAGAAATTCACGCCACCGGCGATGGCCGTCCGAATCGTCTCAATAGACCTTTCATCCGTTGTTCCCGTCCAACTGTCTGTCCCGGAGATTCCCCAGCAGCCGTAGCCTATGGCGGATAATTCCTCTTTTATCTTTCCGACTCTCTTGTAAATCATGTTCTACACTCCCTTTCTGAATTATAATTTTCTACAATCGAAACATATCGTCTCGCCGTTTCCGTTATCTTTTCATATTCACCGGCCGTCACCGCCTTGGCGTCAATCATTGATCCGCCAACCCCGATGGCTTCGGCACCGGCCTTTAGAAACTCGACTGCATTTGCGGAATTGATCCCACCCGTTGGAATAAGGGGAAGATGCGGAAGAGGTCCCTTTAGACTTTTTATATACTTTGCACCGAAGAATGATGCGGGAAAGATCTTGACCATATCCGCCCCCATCTCACGGGCATTAACGATCTCTGTTGGTGTAAGTGCCCCCGGAACGGCGATCTTTCCATATCTACCGGCCGTTCGTATCACTTCTTCATTGACATTTGGGGCAAACACAAATTCGGCACCCGATAGAATAGCCAAGCGTGCGGATTCAGAATCGAGCACCGTTCCGGCTCCTACGAGGACATCTGTCCCGACATACTGGCGGCTGACCGCTTTGATCACGTCCGGTGCATCCGGCACGCTGAAGGTGATTTCAAAGATCTTCACCCCTCCTTTCAAAAGGGCGTCTGTAATCGAGAGGATCTTTTCGGGATCATCTTCCCGAATGACTGCAATAATCTTATTTTCAGTTATTTTTAATATATTTCCGATCTTTTCCATTCTCCATTCCCCCTATCTGTAAAAGGCTGATTTGCCGCTTAGGTAGGTTTCCAGTTCCTCTCTGTAAGCCAGTCCTTCAACATCCCCCATCACACCGGTAGCAAAAGCACCGGCTGCATTTGCCCGCTTTGCCGACTGCTCAGCATCGAGCCCATCAATAAGACCTGAAATGAAACCGGCAGCAAATCCATCGCCGGCCCCATGCGGATCCACAACTTGTTCAACCTTAAACCCTTGGACTCGCTTCATTCCCTCTTCTGTTCCCACAAGACAGCCTGCCGCTCCGGTCTTCACAACGGCAATCCCCGTATTTAGTTTTAATAGGTCTTCCGCTATTTTCTCCGGCGAAGCCGTACCAAAAATCAGTTCACCCTCTTCAACGGACGGCATCACTATATCTGCCTTTGCAATAATATCTATCAAGACCTCTTTCATTCTTCTCGTCTTCCACAGTTTCATACGGATATTCGGATCAAAGGATACCCTCAGTCCCTTCTCATGCGCTAAATCTATCGTCTTCATGACCGTTTTTAGACAGGTCTGGCTCAACGCAGGTGTGATCCCCGTGATATGGAGAAACCGAGCCTGTGAGATATAATCTTCGTCCACATCATCCATCGACAACGTACTGGCAGCCGAACCCTGTCTGTAATAATAGATCTTGCTTTCCCTCGCCGCGTACCTTTCCTTGAAGAATATTCCCGTAGGTGCCTCACCGGTAAAGGTTACCCGTGAGGTATCCACTCCCTCTCCCTGAATAAAGGCCTTTATAAACCTTCCATGCGGATCGTCACCAAGCTTTGAAAACCATCCGACTTTGTGGCCGAGTCTCGAAAGCCCTATGGCAAAATTACTCTCCGCACCACCGATCTTCTTTTTATAGTTGTATATATACTGAAGACTCCCCATCTCATCCGGCACCATCAATACCATCGTCTCTCCAAACGTCACAACATCAAGAATCGTGATCACCTCGTCATTCCGTATTGTATTATAATGTATCTTGTTAGGTACATTATATCATAGTATATATTCTTACATCATCTCGAAAATCGGCTGTTATTATCGAATATCACCCATTAAACGAATTTATGAAACACATACGCTCAATATCTCGTAATATTTCTTATTTTCATCTTTGACAAAAGAGGTTTCCCATGTTCTAATATGTATGCTATTGTATCTTCATAAGTACATAGCGTCTTATCGTTTTGTTGTTGACAAAAAATTTGCTTTTCCGAAAGCGAATTAATAAAAAATACGGAGGGAAAAAAATGAAAAAGTTCTTAGTGTTGTTATTGTTGGTTCTCGTAGCAGTAAGCTCATTTGCAGCTTATGACATCGCTTTTATTGTTAAGGCAACGGATTCAGATTTCTGGCAGTACACCATCGTTGGTGCAAAAAATGCCGAACACGACCTGAACGGATTGATCAACATCACCGTTTACGGACCACCTTCGGAAGCGGATATCGATCAGCAGATTGCCATCCTCGAAAATGTCATCAGTTCGGGCCCCGATGCAATCGTCATGTCATCCATCAGTTCAGATGCCCCTTCTGCATTACTGGATGAGGCTTATAACGCCGGAATCCCGGTTGTTCTCATCGATAACAAGGTCTTCAACACAGGTTATACGGCCTTTCTCGCAACCGACAACGCCAAGGGTGGAGCTCTTGCGGCAGATCTATTAATCAAAAATCTTCAGGACAGGGGAATAGCCTTAAAGGGAAAAATCGGATTGATCAGTGCCATGGCGGGTGTACAGGTTCTTATCGACAGAGATGACGGATTCAAGGCAAGAATGTCCGAAATTGCCCCAAGCGTTGAAATCCTTCCCACAAGATACATCGATAACGATATATCAAAGGCAGCCAACGCGACAGAAGACCTGCTTATCGCAAACAACGATATCATCGGATTCTTTGCGGACAACAATCACAGTGGAGACGGTGTTGCCAGAGTTATTCAGGAACAGGGCCTCGGCGAAAGCGTTATCTCCGTTGCATATGACTCAGATCCACTTGAAGTCGAAGCAGTAGAGATGGGAGATCTTAAGGGATTGATCGTTCAGGATCCACACGGCATGGGGTATAAGGGTGTTATGTTTGCTTACATGGCACTACAGGGAGAATCCTTCCCATCATACTTCGATACGGGTGTTTACGTCATCACAGAAGATGATCTCGACAGCGCAGAAGGCATCCTCGATCCATTCACACGAAAGAGATATTAATCATAGGCAGACTCTAAACTGACCCGGTCAGGAATGACCGGGTCTATATAAAATATACCCGGAGGTAGATGAAGACATGAAAATCGAAAACATCAACAAATTATTTGACAACACCTTATTAAAACCCGAAGCAACGTGGCAAGAGATAGAAGACATCGTTGATGAATCGCTGGAATACAAATTCAGGAATGTGGTTGTTCCATGGTATGCCGTTCCCTACGCTGTCGATAGAGTCAGAGGGACTGAAGTTGGTGTGAACATTGGAATAGGATTCCCACTCGGTTATGTTCCGACAGAAATAAAACTCAGGGAAATTGATTATTATATAAACCTCGGACCAGAGACGACCGACTTTGATATGGTCGCCAATATCTCACTCGTAAAATCGGACAAATGGGATGCCGTTAAAAGAGAATTGACCCTCATCTCAGAAGCCGTCAAAAAACATGATCGAATCACGAAGATAATCATAGAAACCTCGAGACTGACGGATGATGAGATCAGGAAGATCTGTGAAGTCATCATGGAGATCCCGACAATAGATTTTGTAAAGACGGGAACGGGTTTCGGGCCAAGGGCAACAACCTTGAATGATGTCAAGATCATTCATTCAATCGTTAAAGGCGTTAAAAAGATCAAGGTATCCGGTGGGGTCAGAACACTTGGACAGGTAGAGGAATATATCGCTCATGGAGCAGACATTTTCGGTGCGAGTGCAAGTCTTTCAATCCTCAACGAATACAACAAAAAAAATTCTGATTAGAGGGAGTGGCACAAATGCCGAATGAAAGATTTGGAGAAACGGCACTGAAAGTTGAAAAGATTAACAAGGCTTTTCCAAACGTCAAGGCCCTTACCGATGTTTCACTCGAGATCAGGGGGGGTGAAATAAGGGCACTCGTCGGAGAAAACGGGGCCGGGAAGTCTACGTTGATTAAGATCATCACAGGCGCTTACACAAGGGACAGTGGAACACTCTATATAGGCAACAGGGAGATAAAAAAGAACTCACCGCTACTCTCAAAAAGTCTCGGGGTATACGCTGTCTATCAGGCGGTTATGCTCGCAAACGACCTGACCGTCGCGGAAAATTTCTTTCTCGGACTTCAACCCGGAAAAGCCGGGTTCGTTAACTGGAAACGGATGTACAAGGAATCTGAGGAATTCATGAACACGCTTGGATTGAACATTCCCGTAACAAAGACACTCGGAGAACTCAGCATAGCGGAAAGTGAAATGGTTACCATCGCCGCCGCCCTCTGGCATAATCCAAAGGTCGTCATCTTTGATGAACCAACAGCCATGCTGACGAAGAGCGAAACGGAGATTCTCTTCAGGATCATCAGAGAACTGAAGAAAAAAGGCATCGCCGTTATCTATATATCCCATAACCTGGAAGAGATCTTTCAAATCTGTGATACCATCACCATCCTGAAGGACGGCACCGTCGTCGATACGGTCGATGCCGATACCCTCTCCGAAGAATCTCTCATCCCGCTGATGGTTGGAAGGGATATCAACGAGATGTACAGCAAAAAGGAATTCACCCCCGGCAAAGAGATACTGAAAGTGGAAGGACTCAGCGGGGAAAAGTTCAAAGACATCTCGTTCAACGTGAAAAGAAGGGAAGTGCTTGGGATATTCGGGCTCATGGGAGCGGGCAGAACGGAGATTGCAAGGGCTATCTACGGTGCGGATAAGGTATCGGCCGGTCAAGTAGAGATAGATGGACAGACGGTATCCATCAAAAGACCCATCGATGCACTGAGGAACAGATTGGGATACCTGCCCGAAGACAGAAAAGACCTTGGCCTATTCCTTGAACAGGATGTTGATTTCAATGTGAATATAATTAATTACGATAAATCGATAAAGGGCGGCATCATCAATTACGCAAAGACGGCTGAAATAGCGGATAATTATATTGACATGCTTTCGATAAAGGTAGGCGGACCCTATCAGAAGGTTTCAGAATTGAGTGGAGGAAATCAGCAGAAGGTCATCATAGGAAGGTGGTTGGCCAGGAATCCGGATATTCTCATCTTTGACGAGCCAACCGTAGGAATCGATGTAGGGACCAAATCGGAGATCTACAAACTCATAGGAAAGATTCTGGAACAGGATAAGGGGATCATCCTCATCTCATCCTATTTCCCCGAACTGCTCGGACTTTCAGACCGGGTTATCGTAATTTCAAACGGAAGAATAGCCGGTGAAGTTGAAAGAAGGAACTTCAGCGAAGAAAGGCTGCTTGCACTGGCAATGAAATACACCAGCAACTCTGCTATCAGGGAGGAAATAAGCATATGAAAAGACACAGAAAGGCATTTGCCGAAAGAAACCTTATCATCATACTGGTCTTAATGTGGGTACTGCTCGCACTCGTTACAGGTGGAAAGTTCTCAAGTTCACTGAATATCACAAATCTCATCAGACAGGCATCCATAAACGGGGTTGTTGCCATCGCAATGACATTCATCATCATAACCGGTGGAATTGACCTTTCTGTCGGTTCGGTTGTCGGACTGTCCGGAATGGTCTTTGCCACCATGACATCAACGAGTATGGACTTTGGTCTTTCCATACCGGTGGCAATCCTTCTCGCACTTGGTGCTTCCGCACTCGTAGGGCTGGTAAACGGAATCGCGATTCACGACGGAAAAGTTCCACCCTTTATCGCCACACTCGGTACGATGACCCTTGTCAGAGGACTGGTCATGTATATCTCAGATGGAAGAATGGTTACCGGGCTGCCAAAAGAATTCAAGGCATTCTCTTCCGCCGCATTTCTCGGTATCCCATCTCTTGCCTGGACATGGCTGATCATTGCCCTTGTGGCTGCGCTCGTCATGAAATATACCAAGTTTGGAAGAAACCTATACGCCATCGGATCAAACCCTGAAGCCGCCAGACTCGCGGGGATTAACATTCGACTCAACATGTATTTCTTCTATATCGTAGGAGCGATACTGTGTGGTGTTGCCGGTCTCATGCTCTCAACCAGACTTGCCGCAGGTGTTCCGACTGCCGGTCAGTCGTATGAACTGGATGCCATAGCCTCCGTTGTCATTGGTGGAGCCAGTATGACCGGTGGTGTTGGAACCGCATTGGGAACGGTGTTAGGGGCACTCATCATACAGACCATCAAAAACGGTGGAAATCTCCTCGGCATAGATCCGTTCATCATGCAGATGGTTATCGGTGCCATCATCGTACTGGCGGTTTTCTTTGATACATTCTTCAAGAGTAAAGGCAAAAAGCTCAGACTTTTCAAGAGAGGTGCATGAGATGACATTCAACAAATTTCATCATATCGGGCTCGAAGTTCCCGAACTGGAAACAGCAAAGGCCTTTTATATCGACCAACTCGGTTTCACACTCGATTTTGAAGAAAGGCTTGAGGAGAAAAAACTGAAGGTCGCCTTTATTAAGGGACAAGGGTGTATGATTGAACTGATGTGCTTCGATGATTCAAAGGACAGAAGCTTTGCGGAAAACGATACGGCAAGGTTCCAGCATCTTGCCTTTGAAGTGGAAGACGTGGCGCAGGCGATGAAAGAACTTCAGACAAAGGGCATCACCTTCGATTTTGATGAACCCGTTCTGGTCTTTGATGGAAAGACGACCGTATATAACACGTTCAAAGGCCCTTCAGGCGAGATACTCGAAATCGCCCACAGGATTTAATGAAGATAATTTGATGCTAATCTTGATCAAGCAATAAAGGAGGAAAAATGAAATTCTATATAGATGACGGCAACACGGAAAAAATCAGAAAACTGTACGACACAGGCGTATTCAGAGGCGTTTCAACCAATCCGTCGATCATTTCAAAGAGCAAGAGAAACCCCCTTGAACTGATCAATGAAATCTTGGATATCACGGATGGCATTCTGTTTGTTCAGGCTCTTTCCAATCATTATGACGATTTGCTGAAAGAAGCGGCGGCCATTTCAAAGATCTGTCAGGACAGAATCGTCGTAAAAATCCCCTTTTCTACCTATGGCTTGAAGGCGGCGAAAGAACTCGAAAATCGTTCTGTCAGAACACTTATCACCGCTATTTATTCCTTTGAACAGGGGGCACTTGCCGTCGAAAGTGGCGCGGAATTTATTGCCCCCTATGTCAACCGTATGATAAATGCCGGAACCCCCGTTGATCACGTCCTGATGATGCAGCAGTACATAGAAAGGCACGATAAAGACTGTGAAATCGTCGCGGCAAGTTTTAAAAATCTTGAGCAGATACGAACGGTAATAGATTATGGGATTGATAGTATCACCATTTCAACGGATCTTTATGAAGCCATCTTTGGAAATATTTTAATAGAAAAGGCGATTCGTGATTTTGAATCGGACTGGAATTCCATACCGGGAAAAAATTGGGTCATCTGAAGGTGATGATATGGCAAAAGTAGCTGTATTCGGAAGTTATATCATGGACCTGACCTGCCTGTCACCCCATATTCCGGTAACGGGAGAAACGGTACTTGCCGGTCCTTTCACACCCGGACCGGGGGGAAAGGGATTTAATCAGGCCGTTGCCGCAAGACGGACGGGTACCGAAGTCTCTTTCATGACAAAGATAGGAAAAGATATCTTCAACCAGTTTGCAAAGGGGGCGTTTACCCGGTTCGGCATTCCGGCAGATTATCTGCTTGAAGCAGCGGGATCTCAGACTGGAATTGCCCTGATCATCGTTGATAAAAGCACCGGGGCAAACGTCATAGCCGTATCTCCCGAAGCGTGTAATGAACTCACGGCTGAGGAAGTCAGGGAAAACAGCAGTCTCTTTAACGGGGCGGATGTTTTTCTGACACAGTTTGAAAGCAACATACAGGCGACCGAAGAAGCCATCAGAATCGCTCATGAAAAAGGTTTGAAGGTCATTCTGAATCCGGCGCCCATACAGGGGCATTCAGAGGAAATCTTCAGATTTGTCGACTATCTCATCCCAAATGAGATCGAAGCGGAGGAGCTTACCGGAATAAGGATAGCGGACACAGAAACCGCCGCAAAGGCTTCAGAAAAACTGGAAAGATTGGTAAAAACCGTCATTCTGACGCTTGGGGACAAGGGGGTCTATTGTTCCGCCGTCTCCGAGGAAATCATTCCCATCTGTAAGGTGGACACCGTAGATACGACGGGAGCCGGGGATGCCTTTGCCGGTATTTTTGCCTCATATCTTGCAAGAGGATGCGAGCTGAAAGAAGCCGTTTATCGTGCACTGACGGGTGCAGCCCTCTCAACAACCAGATTTGGCACCTCGCCTTCCATGCCCGCTGAAGCTGAAATAGAAACACTATACAAAGAAAGATTTGGAGTGATATAGATGGACTATTTAATGGCGCATGATCTCGGAACAACGGGAAACAAGGCAACGCTTTACACAAAAGACGGACTTCTGATAGGCAGTGAATTCATCGCATACGATACATACTATCCGGGGTACAACTGCGTGGAGCAGGACGGAAATCAGTGGTGGCAGTCGGTGGTGAAATCCACGCAGAACCTGATGAAAAAGGCGAACATCAACCCGGAGAGTCTCGCTGGAATAAGCTTCAGCGGGCAGATGATGGGGGCGGTTGCCGTCGACAGAAATGGTGAATTACTAAGAAATCCCATCATCTGGGCCGACCAGAGAAGCATGCCTCAAACGAAAAAACTCGAAGCCTACGGAATGCAGAAAGTTTATCAGATTGCCGGTACGAGGGTTTCACCAACCTTCTCAGGCGAAAAGATCGCCTGGCTGAAAGAAAACGAACCGGAAGTATACGAAAAGACCTATAAATTTCTCCTTGCAAAAGACTATATCATCATGAAATTAACGGGAAAATTCCGGACCGATTATTCAGATGCCTCGATGACGAACATCTTCGACGTGAACACACTCTCGTGGTCGGAGGAAATCTGTTCCGTTCTCGATATCGATAGGAACAAACTCCCGGAAATCGTCGAATCGACAAGACTTGCAGGTCATGTTACCCCACAGATGGCCGCACAACTCGGTATCTCCACGAAAACAGGCATCTACCAGGGCGGTGGTGACGGTGCCTGTGCCTCAACAGGAGCAGGGATCAACCAACCGGGAGAGATTTACGCCTATCTCGGATCCTCCTCATGGCTTTCGACGACAACAGATACACCTATCTTCGATCCTGAAATGCGGACATTCAACTTCTGTCACACCAAAGAGGGGCTCTTCTGTCCGACGGGAACCATGCAGGCGGGTGGTGCTTCATACAACTGGGCAAAGGACACATTGTGCTCCATGGAGGAAAATTATGCAAAAGACCTTGACGTGAGTGTCTTTTCTATCATGGACGATATGATCGACCGCATCCCCGTCGGTTCGAAAAATCTGCTTTTTCTGCCATATCTGCTTGGAGAAAGAAGTCCACACTGGAATCCAAACGCGAAAGGTGCCTATATTGGACTAAAGGCATCACATACCAAGGCTCACCTGCTGAGGGCCGTACTCGAAGGTGTTACTTTCAACCTGAACATCATACTCGGGGTATTGGAGAACGTAGTAAAATTTGATAGAATAAGAGTAATCGGTGGCGGTGCCAAGGGAAGAAACTGGCAGCAGATACTCGCAGATGTGTTCAACCATGAGATTACCATCCCTCAATATCTGGACGAAGCCACCTCAATGGGTGCCGCTATTGTTGCCGGTGTGGGCGCAAACATGATCACATTCGAGCAGGGAAGCACCTTCATACGGGATATCAAAACCGTAAAGCCGATAGAGTCAAATCATATCGCGTATATGAAACAGTTTAAAATATTCAACAAGGCATACAAAGCGCTGGAGGAGACGTTTGATCTGTTGTCAAACTGAATCCGGAGCAACAGGGAAAGGAAGTCATCAATGTCGCAGATCATGGATCCTGAAGAAAAGATATATCTTGAAACAAACAGTCCCATACCACTCTATTATCAGATGCAGCGCATCATCGAGCAAAGAATTGCCAAGCGGAATGATGCCACGATGCTGCCGACTGAAAACCAGATGATGAACATTTTCGGTGTCAGCCGTTCCACCGTCAGAAAGGCACTGGACCTGCTTGAACAGGACGGAACGATCGTCAGAATGAGGGGGAAGGGAACGGCAGTCAGAAAAGACTCGGTGATGGAAGAACCGTTGACCTATCCCCGCAGCTATACCGAACAGGTCCTGCAGACAGGCCATACCCCAGTCAGACAGTTTGTTTCACTTGAAGTCACGGACCCGGATGATGATCTGAAATTGAAATTGAAATTGAAAACCAATGAAAAACTTATCAAATACACAAGACTATGCGGTCACGAAGAAGTTTTCCCAATCGTATACTTTGAATCCTTTATTCCCGAAAGTCTTGGTATTACTATTCCCGATTGTTACGAGGATTCTCTTTACAAGCTCTTCAAAGAACATAATCAGGAAGTCGTCTCAGGAGACGTCACAATCAGAGCCAAGCTGGCAACCCGAAAAACCGCCGACCTCCTGAAGATCGAAAAGGGGAGCCCGCTTCTTTATTTTGAAAGGATCAGTTACAATAAAACCGGTGTTCCGGTGGAATTTGTAACTGGAAGATATGTGGCCGAACATTATAAATATGTGATAAAGATTGGATAGACAAAAGGGTTGAGATAAAAGAGTCTCAACCCTTTTTTATAAAATTCAGGCAATGACTATAACCTCACCACTTTTTATGATGTGCGTACAGAAAGATGTCGGGTGAAGTTTTATTTCATCAACAAAATTAAATACGTGTTTTTCATCATTCTTGTAAAATACATTTTCAAAATCTCAGGTCTGATTTAGATAAGCTGAAATAGAGACAAAGAAGATACAAAGTGGTTTATTTTGAGCCACTTTGTATCAAAATGAATATTCTCATCTCTAAATCAACTCAATAAAACTCCACCTCAAGAAATTCCGAATACGCCTCGTTTCCGACAAAATCAACGAATTTGAAGCCGTATAGGTAAAAACCATCGGGAAGTTCCGCCTCTTCAACGGTGATCGTCTTTCCGAAACGGATCTTTTCACCGATAGAGATGTATTCGGTGACTTCGTTATCCTCGTATTCATAATAGGGTTCAAAGACATCTCCCTCTTTGATCTTGATGAGGTTCTTACTCGTGTAGAACAGATCGTCAGTCTCTACTTTTCTCGCGCCGGTGATGGTTCCGTCGGGGTTGGCATCGTCGTAAAGGAGCATGAGGTTTACGGTTGTGCCATTCAGTTCTCCCGGTATGGCGTACATAATATGCTCATCGTCGTAACTGACAACGTTCAGATAGACAAAGACATCGTTGATGGCCGGCCAGGATTCGACGATTGGGGCGGTGATGCCTTCCGATTCCTCAATATCGTCTATGAGATCCTGCCCGAGGAAAAGCCATTCCTCCCCCTCGTCATCGAGATAAGTCCCCACACAGAGATAGATCTCAGCGAGTCTGCTCAGTTCATCATCGGTCAGTTCAACTTCTATGTAATCGTAGTAATCCGTGATTTCCTTATCCCAGAGATCTTCTATGGAAAGCTCGAGCAGTTTATCCGAGTATTGCACGATAAACTCGGTGTATTTTCCGGGAAGTGCAAAGGAGGTGTAGATTTCGTTGTTGTAATCAAAATTGATCTTATCCATACAGGGGAAATAGACCGACAGACCGTGTGAATTTTTTTTGACCGATCCGGCATAATTGTAGACAACCGCCTCATGGACGGCTTTCATCACCGCCTGTGCCAGTCTTGGATAATCATCTTTCAAATGATAGGCCAGGTCGGAAACATCTATCATGTCCGTGTATCCGCCAAATCCCCCGCTGTCCCCATACGTTTCAGACTGTTTTCCGGCCAGTACGATCCGGTCAAAGGCCGAATCGCTTGTCAGATCCGACAGCATGGGAACGGTCATTTTGTCAAAGGCGTTGTAAACAGCCGCCGTCTTTTGCAGATCAATCATCGATAGTGTGACTTCATCGCCTTCGTCATCTCTCTCCGACATCTCGGCAAAGTCATCTATCAGCATCTTTCCCACCCTGATGATATCATCGCCGGTATTAAGCGCTTCGAGAAAACCGGTATACCACCAGCCGCAGCCCGGTTCCAGTTCTTCTGAGGCAATCAGGTATCTTGCGTTATCTTTCAGCAGGTAAGCTGTTTCAAGCGTTCCCATCAGACAGGCGTCAAATCCTATCAGTTCAAACTCGATGTGTTTTTTCCCACAGGCTCTCGTGATGGCTCCTGTGAGTTCTGTCAACAGTAATCCGTCCCCATCGAAAAGTTCATCATCCCCAAAACCGCCGATGGTACCCGCCCCATGATCCCAGAAGAGCAAAATATAGTTTTCCGCTTGGTATCTGTCTGCCGTCCAGTCGATGAAATCAAAGAGTGTTTGACTATCTCCCATGTTCAGTGTTCCAAGGTTCTTCACCAGCTTCAGGTCATCCCCGTCTACTTCCCATCTCTGATTGTTGGTATCGATGCCTTCCATAAACCACTCATAACAGCCACCGGTCTGAATGACGATATTCATCTTGCCCGTATCGGCATCAAGGATTTCATACAGGTCTGATTCGGCAAATCCATCATAGGACTCGAGATCCGATCCGATCATATAGATCATAATGGTATACGGTTTTTCCTCCGAAGCGAATACCGCCGTCAAGAGAAGGATAAACGCCGTCATCAAAAGAACTGTCTTTCTCATAAAAACACCTCACATCCACAAATTTTGATCATTGTTGTTCATTATACACTTTCATTCTTTCCTTCGGACCCATAAAAAAAGCCGCCTCTTTCAAGGCAGCCCCTTATCTTTTATAATATTTTCCGGATCACACCGTTTTTTCTTCACCGCAACCGGTCATTTTCAAACTGACCCGTTTCACCATTTCCGTTGTTTCCAGTATTTCTCTGATATTCTCTTCAGGTAATTGAGAAAGCTTTTCTTCAAGGTGTCTGCTCAGATCTTCAGAGATCTTTTCAGCCGTTTCACGACCCTTTTGAGTGATGCTGACGATGATCTTTCTTCTGTCATTCTCATCTCTTTCTCTCTCCGCCAGTCCCTCATCTATCAGTTTGTCTATCACCGTGGTAAAGGAACCTTTTTCAAGCACCGCACGCTCACTCAATTCACTCATCGTCTTTCCACTTTCCTTTGTCAGAAACAGAAGTGTCTTCCTCTGCGTTCTGTTCAGGTCAATATCACTGCTCTCCGGTTTAAAGTCATCAAGAAGTGCCTTGGTAAAAAACGGAAAATAACCCATGTTCTCAAATAACTTTCTGTAAATGTTCATATCAAACCTCACTTTTCTTTATTTCAAATATTCCCTGATACTTCGTCGAATATTATTTTCATGGCCTTGCACCGTAGCCGCATTGATCATCGAACTCAGAACGGCTTCCTCGGTTGCTTCGACAGCTGCCCTGAAAGGCAGATTGATCTCATTTTCATTTAAGAATCTGAAAGAGTGGAAACTCCCCCCGCGATCGATTCGATTGGCCGTAGAAAAACCGATGACGATCTCTCCACTGCCATGGCCTGTCTTGGATCCCGTCCGGGCGAGGCCGTTCGATGCCCTGAAACAGACGCGTTTCAGTTGTCTTGAACTCAGAGGCAGGTCGGTTGCAAGGATCACGATGACAGAACCCCTGTCATCACTGAGCTGTTCGGACTGAGCAATGGTCGATGCTATTCGTTCTCCCGTTTTCTCACCGTCGATCATCAGATCCGTGAGAAGGCCATGATTCGAAAGAACCATCACACCGAGTGTGAACCGCTCATCCCCGATCTCAAAGAGCCTTGAAGCAGATCCGATACCACCCTTCAGCTGATAACAGGACATTCCCTTTCCCGCTCCAACATCGCCCTCTTCAAAGGCCTTCTTCGCATTTGAGATGGCCTGCTCAAGGTGTTCAGCCCTGACGACTCTGCTCTGAATATCGTTCAGAAAACTGTCGTTACATTCCGCAACGACCGGGTTGAAACTCTTTATCTCTACAGATTCGCCTTTACATCGCCTGATCATATAATCAACAAGCGCATCGTACATCAGGCCGACATTGAGTGTATTGGTGAGAACGATCGGGCTCTCAAGCTGTCCCAGTTCATCGACCTGGATCAGTCCCGCCGTCTTTCCGAATCCGTTTAAAACAGATGAGGCGGCATGCAGTTTTCTGACGAAAGGGTTATCCTCACAGGGGAAAAGAACCGTACAGCCGGTCTTGCTGTCAGCTGTGTCGATGGTACAATGACCAACCTTTACCCCTTCTACATCACAGATGTTGTTCAGTACACCTTTTTCCATTCCACCGATATTTATTTTGAAATCAGATAACCGTATTTTATGCATCCTCTCTCCTATCCGCATCAATACATCCACTTCTTTTATCCATTATATCATTATATGTGATATATTTATCAAAAGAACCTCTGGAGGTGGCGGTTATGATGAAATTGAGTACGATGCGAAGAGTAGTAGACACACTGGATCAGAACTGGGCATCACCAATAGCTGAAAATATATTAAAAAACTGGAAACACGACCCGAACAGTGCAATTTATTTCAGGGCAAGTGCCAATTTTGTGTTCAGATTTACAAGGGATGGTAAGAATCACTTTCTAAGATTTAACAGCCTGGCAGAGCGAAAAAGGGAGGAGATAGAGGGAGAAATCGAACTGCTGGAATTTCTAAATCAGCAGGGGTCAAATATCGTTAAGCCTGTTTTATCCCTCAACAACAGGTTTATAGAAGAATACGCCACCGGTGAGGATACTTATCTCGCCGTGGTCTTTGAGGCGTTGGAAGGAAAGAGGTATGAAATAGAGGAATTGAAGAATGAGCAGTTTTTCCTCTGGGGAAAAGCACTCGGGAAACTTCATCATCAGCTGGATAAGGCTCCGGACAGCATCAAACGTAAGAGAAAAAACTGGAAGACACATCTCAGTTTTATAAGAGAACAGGTGAATCCGGCAAACACTTCAGCCTGTCGGGAACTTGAGCGGCTCGAAAAATGGGCAGAAGAGAACCATGCACCAGAAGGGCTCATCCATTTTGATTTTGAACTGGATAACGTTCACTGGCATGACAAGGCGCTGAACATACTGGATTTTGATGACAGTGCCGTCTACTGGTACGGGGCGGATATCGCCTTCGCCCTGCGGGATCTCTTCGGAGAAGGAATCGATAATGAACACACTTCGTTAACCGGTGATGGGATTGATATGGAAAATCCTTCCTTCCGGCGGTTCATGGAAGGGTATTCGAGTCAGTTCAGAATCGATCCCAATCTGTATCGGGATCTGCCCGTATTTATACGATTCCACAATCTCTTCTTCTACGCAAGGCTGTCGAGAAGCATAGACATCGTGATCGATGAAGACACCCCTGACTGGTTGAGCGGCTTACATCATAAACTCAGTTCTATAAACGGCCGGCTGCAGAAATCATTTGACAGGATCATCTGAGTCGCCGACAAACAATCAACGCAAAAGGGCGATGAATCATCGCCCTTACCTTTATTTTCAGACAGGTCCCCGGTATTGTCCTTCATCCCGTCACTGGAATCCTCGAGAACAGCCTGGACTATTCCCGCTTCAACCACATCAGCCATCCATTTGAACGGCATAAGTCCATCACACACCGGTCAAATTAATAACCAACCCTCTTCCCTTTTCCCTTGCTCTTTTTTTCTTCGTTCTGCTGCTTCTTTTCATAAAACCGGATCTCCCTCAGCAGATTTTTATAGGATTTCCATCGTTCCTGAGACAGAGTCCCCGTTTCAAGGGCCTCTTTTACCGCACAACCCGGTTCGCTCTCGTGCTGACAGTTTCTGAATCTGCAACGCTTCGACAGTTCCTCTATTTCAGCGATGACATCCGAGAAGACATGAGTCAGACTCGCCTCATCCGAAGTCAGTCTGAGTTCTCTCATCCCCGGTGTATCGATGATAATGCCTCCCTGTGCGAGAACCATCAGTTCCTTATGAGTTGTGGTATGCTGTCCCTTATCCTTGTAACCGGTAATCGTCTTCACCTTCATCCGGTCATAGCCGAGAATGGTGTTGATGAGTGTGGATTTTCCAACACCCGAAGAGCCGGTCAGTACCATCGTCCTGTTACTACACCAGTACGGTTCAAGTGCTTCGAGTCCGGTTCCCTCAAGCGAGCTGATAATATGATATGGCACGCCAAAGGCGATGGTGGATATTTCTTCAATCTTTCCCGCTATCTCTTCTTCGGAGCACAGATCCGCCTTTGTCAGCAGAATCACCGGCTGTACGCCTCCGTTCCAGACCATACTCAGGTATCGTTCTAACCTTCTGAGGTTGAAATCCTGATTCAGTGATGTCACAACAAAGGCCAGATCCACATTGGCACAGAGGATCTGCTCCCCCTTGTCGAGCTTTGAATACTGATTTTTTGCCTCACCGGGTACAAACGCTCCCGGTGTTCCCGCTGAGTTTCTTCCAAGATAGCTGATCCTTGGAAGGAGCCCGTCTATCATCAGCTGATCGGAATGATCGGCATCAATCAAGACCACCCAGTCTCCCACGGAAGGTAGATCGGCCCTCTCAGCCACTTCATGCAGGTAGACCTTTCGGAGTATCCCCTCTCTTTCACCGTCCTCCGTGAGAATGGTGTAATGATTCTTGAACTGTGCACTGATGCGTGCTGCTGAGAATTGCTTATTCCTGTAATACTCTTTTTCTCGGTATCTTCTTTCTTTATACGCTTCAAATTCCTGATTGAAATGATTGTTCCAGCCTATATCGTTTAAATTTATCAATGTTGTTCTCCTTTTGCCTTTTCAATGTTCTCCTGTTTCTGATTCCTGAATTTACCATCACTATCCCCTTTTTTCCGACTTTTAATTCCCTCATCAAATCACTTCCCTTCTTTTTTTGATAAATTAACTTTGGTTTTAAACACACCTTTGCGCGAGAATAAAAACACGCAAAGGTTCTTTTCCTTTTCGATACATCGCTCATCAAATTTTTGTTCAGTAAGAATAAAAGAAAAAGGCTGTGGAAAAATCACCACAGCCTTTCTGTATAGAATCTTGTACCTTTAAGACATACGAAAGATTTTAAATACCAATAACACATTCCTGACCGAAAGCGGGTCGATTTAATCCACAAAAATATGCACTTGTCTGAATCGTTCTCTTAATATCCGTCGTTCCCTGCATATGACCGCCTCCTTTTAGATTGATATCACCGGTTGATTATATCATATCTTTCTGTCATTTCAAATCGAAATTCATTGATGCATCACTTTAAAACCCCTGCTCCAATAACCATTGCGAAAGGATCTTTTCCCGCTCTTTTAAAAAATCACCCGTATATTTCCCAAGATATCTTTCCGATACTATTTCACCATCTTTCATAAAAAGGACTCTTTCAGCCCTGGCGGCAACCGCTGAATCATGTGTAACGAGCAGGACGGTTGTTCCCTCATTATTTACAGAACCTAACCAGTGCATGATTTCATCACTGACTTTTGAATTCAGGGCACCGGTTGGTTCATCCCCAAACAGGATCTCAGGCTGATTGATCAGCGCCCTGCAGATCCCCACCCTCTGAAGTTGTCCGCCGGAAGCCTGTGTCATGTCATGATTGGCAATCGAAGCAATCCCCGTTTTTTTCATCAGGGCATCTGTCTCGGTATTAATCACCTTTCTCGATTTCTTTGCGGCCTTATAAGCGGGAAGCATGATATTGTCTTTCAGAGAGAGGTTTTTCATCAGATGAATATGCTGAAAAACAAACCCCATCGTGTTCAGTCGCAGGGAGGCCAGCTCCGCTTCACTCATTTCGGATAACTCATTCCCGTTGAAATTGACCTTCCCCGAATAGTCGCTGTCCATCCCGCTGATGCTGTATAAAAGCGTAGATTTCCCGGAGCCCGAAGGTCCCATCACTGATACAAATTCGCCCTTTTTAATTTCTATATTCACGTCGTTTAAAACCGTTTGTCTTTCATTTTTATTCACGCTGTACGTCTTGCTTAAGTTCACCGTTTTCAGTATATTGTTCATGAGCCCCTCCTATTCCATGATTAATTCTTTTATCGTTTTCTTTTTTAATTGAAGACTGCTGATATAAGTCGTCAACAGGACAACTGAAAAAAATATCACGGGCATAAACACAAAAGATCTTATGTAATCTATTTTAAAATGAATATCCGATGCCCCCAGTCCAGCTGTCATTAAATTGACCATTCGTTCGCCAAGTGTATTCGACAGGATCGTGCCGAGAAAGATGCTTATTAAGAGCACAAGGCTGTTTCTTGCAAAATTCTGTATTCTGATATCCGTCGGACTAAAACCAATACTTCGCATGACAGCAATCTGCGGACCGTCTTTCGCCATCAGCATCTTCATGAAGAAAGCGGTAATCAACAGGGTGAGAAACAGGGCAATCCCGCAGGTAAATAGTGTTACCGTTCTGACTTGCTGAATGGTTGCACCAAATGTCTGATTGACGTATTCTTTTACCGGGGTAACCTTTGCATAATCGATTTGAGCATTCAATTCAGCCGTTTTATCTCTTACAGACACACCGGGTTTCAACGAGAGGGCTACCGTATACCATAAAGCGGTCTCCCTGTTTCCGGAAAGATGTCCTTTGGCCGTCAGCCCTCCATTGGTTATATCCTGATAAATTCCGGATACGATAAGATCTTGCCTCCCCCCTTCAACAAGCAGAGTGACGGAGTCTCCTACCTCTTTTTCAAGATTTTGTGCCTGAAGATACGACAGGGCAATTTCATCCGTTTCCAGGGGGGTGTGTCCCTTTAAATACGCCAGTGGAAAAACAGAAAAGTCTCCTGATTCAACGTTGATATTATCGTAAGTTTCTTCAGAATTTAATACTTTATACCGATAGGTAATGGACGGAGACACCCTTTGAATCTCATCATCGGCCCTTAATCGGCTGACAATGCCGTCAAATTCCTCCCCCATATTTCCCCGATCATGAATATCTATACGAATATCCGATTCCCCAACACCCATATAGGTGATGAAAGAATCAGATTGTATGGTGTTTAAAAGGTTCAAAGGAACACTGACAATAAACGTACAGATCATATAGATGAAGATCAGCAGCAGCAGGATGCCAAACTTCCCTGAAAAATCGTTTAGTCCCATGAAAAGATTCGTATCCAGGAATTTTATTTGTTCAAGTCGTACACCGCCCGTCACTTTCCTTTTGATAACAGCTCCGGATCGAAGGGCCTGAACCGCGGAAATCTTTTTAAACCTCGACAGAATGAGCCAGCAGAACAGAATCACAAGAAGGGCTACAGCAACCGATCCTATACAGGGAATAACGGTTTTCAGAAGGGTTTCCGGAGAATCCCCCATGTATAGAATGATGTGTCCCGTAAAAGACTTACCGGCCAATTGTGCGGCAATACAGCCAAAGGCGGCTGAAAACAGGGAAACGACAAGATATTTTATAAGATAAAACCTTTTAATATCACGCTGACAAATACCTATCGCCTTCATGACCCCGATTTCACGATAATCTTCTTCTATAGTAGCTAATAGGGTAAACCGCAGACAAAGGAGGGCGATAATAATCAACAGAACGGTGATCGCCATCATGATGGCGATCACTACGCCGTCGGTCATGGCATTCATCATTCTAAACAAGCTGCCGTTTATCGTCGGTCCCCTTCCCGGCATCATCGCATTCTGATAAGTTGTGGTAAAGTCATCGACCTGTTCCGGATTTTTCAACCTGTATTCTATCAGATATTCTTTGGAATCCGCCACATCCTTCAGCTGTTCAAAATCCGTTTGACTGATTAAAAAACGTTTTGAACTGACAACATCCGGATTCATCTCCGCATCACGAATAAATGTACCGATGATAAAGGAAAACTGGAAATCACCTTTATTAATCTCAACTTTATCACCAATTTTCAAATCGTGTAATTTCATAAAATAAAGCGGTACGCCAATTTCTCCTGTCTGAACCTGTGCGTACTCATTTTGCAGATCTAACAGAAAATCAAACCGCTCGTTTTGAGTCACGAATAGCAGATCCATCACTGAATGACTTTCCAAATAATCCTTCTCCCCGAAGGAAACATTTCTCCAATCAAATCCAAGCATCGCCTGAATCTGTTTTTCCTCAACCGCTTCATTTTGTCTGTCAAAGGATACAAATTGCTCCGGCTGAATATCCCCTGCATGCATCTGAACAAAATCGGCCATTCGTGCTTTGGAAAAAAAGCTATCAAGAGATCCGTTCAACTGCATAAACACATAAAGACCCGTTGAAGTCAGAAAAGAGGCGAGAAAAACAAAAATAAAAAGCGAAATCGTTATGAGCTTATTCCGTTTTAAATCATTTCTGAGTATTTTCAAAACCATACAGTGATTCTCCTTTTTTATAAGTGTGTAATTAGACCGACCGTCGGTCGAATTATACACTATCATCTCCCCCGTTGTCAAATCCGTTCTCCAACAAAAAACCCCCGCTTTCAGCGGAGGTTTTTATATAAATTCTGCTATTTATGTATTCATACTTATTCTTTTAAGCAAGTTTCAAATCCGACATATTCCTTCAGGAACTCTTCGATCTGATCATGGCTCATGGGATGCCCAAAGAGATATCCCTGCATCATATTACAATTGTTCTGAATGAGGAATTCATATTGTGAATCTTCCTCGATTCCCTCTGCAATCACACTCATGTTCAGATTATTCGCCAGAGAAATGATCGTCTTGACGATAGAGGCATTGTCCGGATAGGAAAGATCCAGGACAAAAGACTTGTCTATCTTCAACTCATCTATCGGAAATTTTCTGAGATAGGCAAGTGATGAATAGCCCGTACCAAAATCGTCTATGGACAGACTGCATCCAAGATCCTTTATCTCGTGTAATTTTCTCCGAACCGATTCGATGTCATCCATCAGGATACTTTCCGTGATCTCTAACATCAGATTTTTCGGATCGATATTCGACTCAATAATCGTATCTTTAAGGATCTCAAGGAAATTCTCCTGTGCAAACTGCAACGGGGAAATATTCACCGACATTCTGAAATCCCTAATCCCCATCCGTTTCCATTGATTGAGTTCATAGCAGGCCTTGCTGAGTACCCAGTCCCCGATTGGAAGAATCAACCCGGTTTCTTCAGCGATTGGCATGAATTCTCCCGGTGATATGATTCCTACATCCGGATCACACCATCTGATCAGCGCCTCGACTCCAACGACGGAATTTGTTTTCAGATCAAACTGAGGCTGATAATACAGCAAAAACTGATTCTGTTCTATCGCCTTATGAAGTCTCGTTTCCAGTTCCAACTTCTTAGTTGCCTCCGAATTCATATTCGCGTTGTAAAACCTGAACGTATTCTTTCCAGCCTTTTTTGATTCGATCAAGGCCAGATCGGCCTTTTTCAGAAGGGTATCCTCATTCTCTCCGTTATCCGGATAAATAGCGATCCCAATACTCGCCGTAATAAATACTTCCTTATTCTCAATACAAAACGGAACCTCAAAACGGTTCAGGAGATTTCTTGCGAGATAGGCTATCTTCTCCTTCCCCTTGATATCCGGAAAGATGATGATAAATTCATCACTAGAGGAACGGGCGATGAAATCCTGTGTTCTGACTTTCTGCCTGAGTCTGCTGGAAACCTCTGAAAGCAGTCGATCGCCAAAGGTATGACCCATCGACTCGTTGATTCTCTTGAATCCATCCAGATCAAGAGCCAGAACCGCCATCACCGAGTTGTTCCGTTTATTCCGCTCTATCTCCTCATGAAACCTGTTCATGAGATTCTGCTTGTTGGGCAGGCCGGTAAGCGGGTCATAGGAGACCAGATAATCGAGTCTGCGTTCCGCCTCTTTTCTCCGGCTGATATCCTGATGTGTTCCAAAGATCAGTTTTGAGCTACCGTCTTCATTCAGGAGGACCTCCCCCCTTGAAAGTGCCCAGAGCCACGTTCCATTCTTTGTCCTGATCCGGTATTCCACCTCAAAGAATTTTTCATTTTCGGAAAACGCCTTCTGAAGCACCAGTCTGACCCTTTCTTTGTCTTCATCATGAATCAGGGACAACCAGTTTTCAAAGCTTGCCGCAAATTCCAGATTCTCAAATCCGAGAAAATGTTGCCAGTTGCCGATATTCTCGATGCTTCCGCTCTTTTCCTCAAGTATCCACAGCGCTTCTCTTGCGCTTTGCAGGGCCATTTGTAATTGTCTTTCACGATTTGTCAGCTTATCATTCGCAGAAATCAGTTTTTCATTGATCATCGAAAGGTCTTTCTGAGTCTCTTTTAATTCCTGATTGTAGGCCTCCATTTGTTCGTAGCTCGCCATGAGTTCCGTCTGCTGTTTTTCCCACTCCACTTCCATACTCTTGATATGCGTGACATTCAGGATCCCCATCAGCATCTTGATTTCCTCTTTAACGAAAAGGACCTTTGCTCTGACAAACAGCGAAATCTCATCACCGTTAAAATCCCTTATTTTCAGCTCAAGCTCTATTGTCTCCCTGTTTTCCCATATACCTACAAAGAGCCTCTTCCAGTCGGGATCATTTTCCTCGCTGAACAAGAGCGAGATATCTTCGATAAATTCCCGCTCACTTCTCGCCTTGAATACCCTGACGGCCTCATCATTCACACTCAACAGTTTAAAAAAGCTCCTCGCCTGCACATAGAACTCGGGATGCTGCTCCATAACCTCATTAAAGTCCTTGAAATCCCTTTTCATTTCCTCTATGACATGCCATATCTCTGTCACATCAACTTCAAGTATCGCCACAGGAGCCGTTTCAAGAATCGTGTGATATCTTTCTTCGGTGTATTTGTTACTCTTACTGAGTAATTTCTCCATCGTACTGTCTCTTACCAAAGTGGTAAAATAACCGTCTCCGGTACTAAAAACCGTCAAATCCAGCCACTTATCATAATCAGAATAATAACTGCTGTCATATTTCAAATGGCCGCCCTCTTTACAGAGCGTACCGTAAGAATCAAACAGAGGGGTTTCTATATGATTCTTTTTAATCCATTTCAACGCCTGTGTTGCCGTTTTACCGATTACCTCTTCTCTCGTTTGACCCGTAAGATTCAGAAAGGCTTCATTCACTTCAAGGAATACATAATCAACGGGATTGCCATCGTTATCGTAAATCATCCGATGATACGCATAACCTTCATGGAGATTTCTTACCAGCTCATAATAATCTTTTGTCCTTAAACTCATCTATTATTTGTCAGTATCCTTTCTACGTAATTTTCTACCCTATCTTTATCAGCACACTTTATTTTACCATATTAATGATGATTTTCTGCAATATAAACAAAATTGTTTTTATATTTTTTTTATAGTTAAGCACAATATTTTAAAAAATATGTGATAAAATTAGTTGGTAATCCTAATAAAATCCGGAGGGTAAAAATGTCGACGTTAATCATCATTATTTCATTAATAGCGCTGATATCCGTGCAGAGAATGACAAAGAGCATCCTTTTTGCAATCATCGGCTCTATCACCACCATCGTCATTTTCAGATTCGATCCTATGGCGATCTTCGAAAGTTTCAGGGAACCGGTCTTTGATTTATCGCTATACAAACTTCTCGGAACCGTTTTTTTGATCTATCTTTTCAGTAATGCCTTGGATCTTTCCGGGGATGCAAAAAAATTCGCCTCCTCCTCCAAGGCCCTGTTTGACGACAGAACCTCCATGGCGTTTATGCCAATGATGATCGGATTTCTTCCCATGCCCGGCGGGGCGATGTTTACGGCGCCTATTGTAAAAATGATCGGGGATGAAGAAAATTTCACCAACGATTATATGATGATCGTCAATTACTGGTTCAGGCACGTTGTAGAATTCTTCTGGCCCGTCTATCCGGCAATTTTTCTGCTGACAACCATGGCCGGATTGGAGATGGGAGAATTTTCGATCAGCCTTCTCCCGGTTTTTCTTATCGGAACACTGGCCGGCTGGCTTTTCCTCAACGGCTTCAGACTACCGAAGATAAAAAAGGTGTCACGAGAACAGATCAAGGGACTCTGGATACTCGGCTTCATCATCTGTACGGGAATACTCATACTCGCCTTCAAAGTAGAAGGCTATCTCGCACTTGGAATCAACATTGCCGTTTATTTTATTTTCAGGCGGCGCTATTTTTTTGAAAGTCTGAAGCGAACATTTAAAAAATGGGATGTCTTTTTACTCTTATTCCTGTTCTTTGTCTACAAAAATTATCTGATTACCGTCAATCTGACGACGGACATCGCAACGGAACTGAACAATATCGGATTAAATCTTAATCTGCTCACACTGATCTTCCCGATACTGATCGGCATGTCAACGGGTATCACACAGAGTGCCATCGGAATAACCGCTCCCTTACTGTTGTCTATCGGGGCAAATCCGGCTCTGCTGTATTTTGCATCAGTAGCCGGCGTGTTACTCTCACCGGTTCACTTATGTGTTGTTTTAACGGGGAATTATTTCAAATCCGACCTCATGAAGGTCTTTGGAAAGACATTACCCCTGCTTGCAATCACAGGGGCAGGCGTATATCTCTTATTTGTCCTGTAGCGCCTGCACGCGCTGCTGAAAAACGTCTATTCGTTCCCTGACCGCATCAAAGGCATCGGATTGATTTTTCAATTCTTCGATGCCTTTTCCGGTTATTCTGTATTTTTTCTTGGCGGGCCCGGGCTGATCCGTTATCCAGTCGGCTTCTATCAATTCAGCCGATTCAAGATCACTGAGCAATCTGTAAAGACTCCCCATCTGCCCCGTTGTCTGAATCGAAAAACCAAACTCCCCAAGTTTTTGAGCAATCTCATAGCCATGCGTTGAATCCTCGGCAAGTATCAGCAACACGAATGCGTTTAACCATCTTTTACCCAAAGCATTTCTGCCCGTTCCTCTACAATATCCATTATACGGCATATCTATCTCCCGGACATCCAACTTGAAAAGCCGGATTCCTTTTCGTTGTAAAAACAGTTGTCAATCCAGCTTCTCTATTCCAAAACCGGCTGTCCCCGGTCCCACATGCGAAGCAATAACCTTTCCCATGGGCGTGATGACGGATTCCACAACCTCAAAATCGCTCTCAAGCATCTTGAGAAGCTTCAGCACTTCTTCTTCCTCTTTAACATGAACCATGGCCAGCCTCACCTTAGATCCCGGTTCAATGTACTCCTGCGCTTTTTTGATGATAAATTTCTGAGCCTTTTTGGTCCCGCGTGATTTTCCAAAGGGAATCATGATGCCCTCCTCATTGATGAACAAGGAAACCCTCAGGTTCAGCATCGTTCCGACAAAACTGGCAAAACCCGAAACCCGTCCACCTTTTCTGAGAAAATCAAAGTTGGAGATATAGAAAAAGGCGCCAAAACGACCATTTTCACGCTCTTCCTTCACCTGACTCCAGACCGCCTGCAGAGGCAGGCCGGAATCAAGCAATTCCCTTATTCTGTAAACCACAAGCGCGTTGACACTTGAGGCAAACTTTGAATCCAGCACGACAATGCGATCCCCATATTCTTTCGCGGCAAGAAGAGCACTGTTATACGCCCCGGATAACTGCGTCGAAAGCGTCAGAACAAATATATTTGTATAACCTTCGTTAAAATATTGCTCAAATTTATTTTTAAACTCTACAGGTGCAGGTTGCGAAGTCTTGGGCAGATCATCCTCTTTTACAAGATCATCCCAGAACTTCTTCAAGTCATCATAATTTCTGCTATCATCTTCGGTTATTCCCCGCTCTTCCCATAATACGTGAAGCGGAATTACATCAGCATCCAGTTTTTTCATCCATTCCAAAGGCATGTCACCGGTGCTGTCGACCAAAATTTTAGTCTTTTCCATAAAACACCTCCGAACTTCCCAATGACAACAGATTATAACATAAAAAGGCATGTATGTTTTACCGTATGATGGATAAGTCCGGTCCCTTTTCTATTGATTTTTTATTCTATTCTCTCTAATCCGAATCCGGCCGTTCCCGGTCCCACATGCGAAGAGGCCGCCTTTCCAAGAGGTGAGAGACACCATTCAGTCACTTCATAAACCTTTTTCAACGCTTCGAGCAGCTCCATTGCTTCGGCTTCATTCTTTGAATGAACCATGGCCAGTCTGACTTTAGACCCCGGTTTCACGCATTCAATCGCCTTTTCTATCAGCTGCTTATGTGCCTTTTTCATTCCACGGGACTTCCCGAATGGAACAAGTATGCCTTCATCATTGATATAAATAGCCACTTTCAGGTTCAGAAACGTTCCAACAAAGCCGGTAAATCTTGATACCCTGCCGCCCTTTCTGAGAAAATCAAAATTGGCCACGTAAAAATAAGCCCCAAAACGTCCCGCCGTCAGATCTTCTCTGATAATCGGCTCAAGCTCATTAAATCTTTTACCGGATTGCAGCAGTTCATGCACACGGTACCCGACAAGCGCGTTGGCCACCGACGCGAGACCGGAATCTATCACGACTATCTTATCGGCATATTCCTTTGCCGCTATGACCGCACTGTTATAGGTCCCCGACATGGCACTCGAGATGGTTACCACGAAGACGCCATCATAGCCCTCGGAAAAATACTGCTCGTATAATTTAAGAAACTCAACGGGAGTCGGCTGCGAGGTCTTTGGAAGATCTTCGACCGTCTGTAGTTCCTCCCAGAATCTCTCCAATTCATCATAATCTCTGCAATCGTCTTCGGTCTTCCTGTTTTTTTCCCAGGTAATATGTAAAGGGATCACATCCACATCCATCTTTTCCATCCATTCAAGAGGAATATCACTGATGCTGTCAAGCAGAATTTTAACCTTTTCCATACAAATCACCTCCATCAGTTCCGAATTATACCACAAAAATGACTTTTAGTCATTTTTGCTATCAAGATTCTCTTCCTTACACGAGGCAATCTACATCCATCCTATGAAACGGTTATACGGCCAATTTTAAAAGATACACCACCCTATGAAATATCCCTTCTGTAAACAGCCCCTTTAAAACTGATTTCACTTATGCAACGATAGGCCTTTTCTGAGGCTTCCGTGTAATTCTTCCCGGTTGAACTGACAGACAAAACCCGTCCACCGGAAGTAATCGCCTTTGAGTCCGAATCAGACGCCACGCCCGCGAAGAATACCTTTCCATTTTCCCGAACAGACGCCGTATCGAATCCGGAAATCTCATACCCCTTAACGTATTTTTCCGGATACCCACCGGAAGCCATCACCACATTGACACAACACCCTTCTTCCCATTCAACGGATTTATCGCCAAGCGTTTTTGCCTCCGTGTCCAAAAGCAGTTCAAGAAAGTCGGATGTCATCAGTGGTAGAACGGATTGTGTCTCAGGATCACCCATTCGGACGTTGTATTCCAGTACATAGCATCGATTATCTTTGATGATCAACCCAAAGAATATGATTCCCCTGAAATCAAAGGCCTCAGCTTTTATCCCTTCAAGAGTCGGATTCAGACAATTATCTACAAAATCCGCCCTCAGTTCTTCAGTCATCACGGGATTAGGCGAAACAACGCCCATTCCGCCTGTATTAGGTCCTTTATCCCCTTCAAGCAAACGTTTATGATCTTTAGACGAAATAAAGGGAATCATCGTTTCCGAATCGGTCAGCGTGAGAACGGAGATTTCCTTTCCGTCGATGAACTCCTCAACGAGGATCACATTGCCGGCATCTCCGAATTTTTTGCCGTTCATCATATCATCGAGGGCATGTTGTGCCTCATCGGCACTTCCACAGATATAAACTCCCTTCCCGGCGGCAAGTCCGTCCGCCTTGATGACAACGGGAAATTCACTCCTTGTCCGGATCGATTCCATGGCCTTCTCAAAATCGATAAACCTCTCCGAATACGGCGTACGAACTCCATATCTTTTCATAAATTCCTTCGCAAATGACTTACTGCCTTCAAGCTGAGCAGCCGCCTTATCCGGTCCGATGATCTTCATTCCCGCAGCTTTGAAAACATCCACAATACCGGCAACAAGCGGATTCTCCGGACCGACTACCGTCAGGTCAACCCCTTCGGACCTGGCAAATTCACAGACCCGTTCAAGTCCCCGTTCCGATTCAAGATCGAGGCCTTCAAGAGTTACGGCCCGGCATTTATCTTCAAGATCTATTCCATAATTTCCAGGAAGGCAGAGCACCTCGGAAACGTCTTCACTCTGTGCCAGCTTCCAGCAGATGGCATGTTCTCTTCCACCCGATCCTATCACAAGTACTTTCAAATTCATCAGCTCCTTTTAAAACTCCAATAAACACCCCGCTACTTATTTATATCATTTAGCGCTTTATTTTAACAACACCTATCCATCGAAAAAATGGGCGGAAAAAACACCGCCCATCTATCCTGATCCTATCTTGTTCCTCAATGTTTGAAGTGTCTGACTCCCGTGAACACCATAGGGATAGAATGTTTATCCGCTTCTTCTATAGAGTCTTTATCCCTGATGGAACCACCCGGTTGAACGATAGCGGCGATCTTGTTGGCCGCTGCAGCTTCAACAACATCTGAGAACGGGAAGAAGGCGTCTGAGATGAGTATGGCCCCTTCGGAAGTCTTGTCATTCATGTTGGCTCGTTCAAGGGCTTGTTTAGTCGGCCAGATTCTGTTGACTTCTCCGCCGGCGATACCAAGAGCCTTTTTACCCTTAACGATTATGATGGCGTTTGACAGACAGTTCTTGATCGCCTTGAGTCCAAAGGCCATATCTTCAAGCTGTGCCTGTGTCGGCTGAGCCTGCGTAACTACTTCAAATTTTTCTTCGGCCCCTTTGTCGACACTCTGAATAAGTGCCCCGCCATCTACCGTGTTCATCACGTATTTTGTCATGGGTGGGGTCAACGCCTTGATAATTCTGAGATTCTTCTTTTTCCTGAATACGGCGAGTGCCGCGTCATCAAATTCCGGTGCAACGACAATTTCAAGAAATATCTTAACGAGTTCCTTCGCCGTTGCCTCATCCACCTTTCTGTTAAACGCAACGATACCGCCAAAAATAGAAACCGGATCACAGGCATAGGCAAACTTATAGGCTTCCTCAGTCGTTTCTCCGAGTGCCACGCCGCAGGGACATTTGTGTTTCAGACTGACACAGGCACAATCCTCGAATTCATAAACACTCTTGAAGGCCACATCCATATCGTTGATGTTGTTGTAGGACAAGGTCTTTCCCTGTATCTGCTCGTAGGAGTTCATGAGACCTTTCGTTGAAAGATTCTCATAGAAAGCCGCCGTCTGATGCGGATTTTCCCCGTATCTGAGTTCTAACCCCTTTCTCAGCGGCATCGTGAGATACTTCGGGTACTCCTCATCCAGCAGGAAGTTACTGATGGCCGCGTCGTAAGCGGAAGTAAGGTTGAATACCTTTCCCGCGAGTCTCTTCTTCATCTCAAAGGAAACCTCTCCCGCATCGAGCTGCTCCATGACGGCTTCATAATCCTCAGGATCCGTAACAACGACAACGTCGGCAAAATTCTTTGCGGCTGACCTCAACATGGTTGGTCCACCGATATCGATGAATTCAACCTTCTCCTCAAAGGAAATAGCCTTGCCGACATTGTCGAAGAAGGGATATAAATTGACGATGACACAGTCTATCGTGCCGATTCCATGTTCTTCGAGTGTCTTCATGTGTTCCTCGTTACTTCTGATGGCGAGAAGACCTCCATGTACCTTTGGATGAAGTGTCTTGACCCTGCCGTCAAGCATCTCGGGAAAGTCCGTGATATCCGAGATGTCGATGACCTGGATGCCCGCTTCTTTCAGGTATCGGAGTGTCCCCCCCGTGGAAACAATCTCGTATCCTTTATTTTCAAGTTTTGCCGCTATTTTTTCAACGTTCGTTTTATCATAAACGCTTATGAGTGCTCTTTTCATTTTTATCAACTCCTTTAATTGGGCCATTTGTCAACGAACAGCTGCAATGCCTCACATATGGCGACATGCTCGAATGGGAGGATTCTTGCAGCGAGTGTTTCGGGTGTATCGTCCGCCTTAACTTCCACAACCTTCTGAATCAGAATCGGTCCCGTATCGGTTCCGGAATCCACGATATGAACCGTACACCCACTGACTTTTACCCCTCGTCTGATGGCTGCCTTGTGTACCCGTCTGCCGTACATCCCAGGTCCGCAGAACGAGGGAATCAGAGAAGGGTGGATGTTGATCATCCGGCCGGAAAAGACCTCGAGGATCTTTCCATCGAGGATGGAAAGATACCCCGCGAGAATGATGAGATCACAGTCCTTTACCAGTTTATAGATCTCATCGGATAACCTGTTGCCGTATACCTTCCTGTCAAGCAATACCCCTTTGATTCCGGCGGCCTCAGCTCGCTCGAGGGCATAGGCTTCACGGTCGGATATCACCACTTCAACGGAGGCATCCACCGCTTCACGGGAGGTGTAGTCGATGATGGCCTGAAGGTTTGTCCCGCCTCCGGAGACGAGAACGGCTATATTAAGCAAAGTCCCTTTCCTCCGTCTTCTATCTCACCAAGGTCAAAGGCCGTTTCTCCAAGTCCCTTAAGGTGCTCAAGAACAGCCTCTGTATCTTCTGAGGCGACACAGAGGACAAGACCCACACCCATGTTGAAGGTGTTGTACATATCCTTTTCGGCAACACCGAGAGAGGCGATGTGGTCGAAGATCGGATTCTTCGGAATCGCATCCTTTTTGACCCTGTAAACGAAGTCATCAGATGACATACGGGGAACATTTTCAAATAGTCCCCCGCCTGTGATATGTGCTATTCCCTTTATTGTGTGATTTGTTATCAGTGACTGAACCGTTTTGACATAGATTCTGGTCGGTGTCAGTAGCTCCTTCCAGATCGGCTGTCCGTTGAAGTCTGCCTCATAGTCTTTGATCAGATGTCTCACGAGTGAAAATCCGTTACTGTGAAGCCCGCTGGATGCGATACCGATGAGCTTGTCACCCGCCTTGATATCCGATCCGTTGATAATCTGATCCTTTTCCACGACACCGACGGCAAACCCCGCTATATCGTATTTGCCTTCATCGTAGAAACCGGGCATCTCGGCCGTTTCGCCGCCAAGCAAGGCACAGCCGGCATCCACACAGCCATCCGAAACCCCTTTAACGATCAGCGAGGCCGTCTCCCTTTCCAGTTTACCGCAAGCCATATAATCCAGAAAAAAGAGCGGTTTTGCCCCATGGCAGGCGATATCATTGACACACATGGCCACACAGTCTATACCAACCGTATCATAGATTCCCTTTGCAAGTGCTATTTCCAGCTTCGTCCCTACCCCATCCGTTCCGGAAACGAGAACAGGATTCTTCATCTGTGTCAGTTCAAACATTCCGGCAAAACTGCCGAGTCCGTTGAGAACGCCACTCGTCTTTGTCTTTTCGGCATATTTTCTGATGAGGTTTACCGTCTCGTATCCCTCTTCTATATTTACACCGGCTTTTTTATAATCTGCCATTTGTTCACCTCATTCCCCGACAGGTGTCGGAACCGGATAGATTCCACTGAAACATCCCATACAGAATTCATCTTTTCCACCGAGTGCCTCAAGCAGAAGCGGGATCTCAAGATATTCCAGACTGTCTGCACCTATCAATTTTGCAGTTTCTTCTTTTGTTTGTGTTGCCGCGATCAGATCGGACCGATACGGGGTGTCAATCCCGAAGTAGCAAGGGAACTGGACGGCAGGTGAGGAAATCCTCAGATGTACTTCCGTTGCCCCGGCATTTTTAAGCAGTGTGATCAGACGTTTGCTGGTCGTTCCCCTGACGATGGAATCGTCTATGAGGACCACACGCTTGCCTTCAACATTGGCCTTGAGCGCGTTCATCTTGACGTGAACGGAATGCTCTCTCATCTCCTGAGTCGGTGCAATGAAGGTCCTGCCTATATACTTGTTCTTGATCAATCCAATTTTATACGGGATACCGGAATAGGTCGCATAGCCTACCGCAGCGGGAATACCGGAATCCGGCACACCGGTAACGATATCCGCATCGACGGGATGTGCCCTGGCAAGCACTTCACCAGCAAGTTCCCGGGTCTTGTACACATCGATTCCATCAATCCGGCTGTCAGGCCTGGCGAAATAGATGTATTCAAAGGAGCAGGTCGCCAGTTTGGTCAGTTCGATTTCATAGATGGATTCTATCCCCTCTTCACTGATCATGACGATCTCCCCCGGCTTCACGTCCCTGATAAACTCCGCTCCGACCGAATCGAAGGCACAGCTTTCCGAGGAAAGGAAATACATCCCGTCCTTCTTACCAATACACAACGGTCTGATTCCATAGGGATCTCTGGCTCCGATCATCCCCTTTTCAGTGAGAATCACGATGGCAAAGGAACCCTTAACCGCCTGCATGGCTTCCGTAACCGCACGTTTAAATCCGTATTTCGCACTTCTCGCAATGAGACTCAGCAGGACTTCCGAATCCGATGTTGACTGGAAGATGACACCAGCGTCTTCCAGTAGGTCACGCAGGACATCCGCATTTACAAGCGTCCCGTTATGTGCCACGGCTATCGTGCCGAGTTTGTAATTGACGGTGATCGGCTGTGCATTGGCTATTTTACTGGCACCTTTTGTGGAATAACGCACATGTCCTATGGCACCGTATCCCTTCATCGTATCGAGTTTTTCCCGTGAAAACCCTTCTGAAACGAGTCCCATCGATTTTTTACATTCCACACTCTTACCATCTGTGTAGGCAATACCACAACTTTCCTGGCCTCTATGCTGAAGCGCATACAGGCCATAATAAGTCATGATGGTCGTATTCTCCGCCTTAAGCTGTGTATCATAGACGCCGAATACCCCGCATTCTTCCTGAAATTTGTCGATTTCAACAAGATTATTTATACACATATCATTTCTCTGCATTGATTCTTTCGAGGAGTTCTTTGTAGGTCTCCGTCAGATTGCCGAGGTCTCTTCTGAAAACATCCTTGTCCAGTTTTCTGCCGGTTTCCATATCCCAGAACCTGCAGGTATCGGGAGAGATCTCATCGGCAAGCAGTATTTCCCCGTCCTTGTTCTTACCAAATTCAAGTTTAAAGTCGATGAGGCGGATATTCATCTTTGCAAAGAATTCCTTGAGCAGCTCATTGACTTTACTCGCTACGGCATAAATCGTTTCAAGCTCTTCAAACGTCGTGATTCCCATGGCTACCGCATGATAATCGTTCATGAGCGGATCACCGAGATCGTCTCTTTTGTAGCTGATTTCCAATACTCTGACTTTCAGTTCGGCCCCTTCTTCGAGTCCGTATCGCTTTGCCATACTACCCGCCGCTACATTTCTGACGATCACTTCAAGCGGCACGATAGCTACTTTTTCACAAAGTTGCTCCCTGTCGTTGAGTTTTTCGATAAAATGTGTCTTCACACCGGCTTTTTCCAACATATTAAAGATGATGGATGTGATGGTGTTGTTCAATATCCCCTTTTCACTGATCGTATCTTTCTTTTCTCCGTTAAAAGCCGTCGCGTCATCCTTGTAATGAACGATCACCTTCGTCTCATCATCTGTTCTGTAAATCTGTTTCGCCTTTCCCTCGTAGAGTTGTTCCAGTTTTGTCATCATGTCCTCCGTTTTATCGTTTATCATATCACTTCAGAAGTTCTTCTATTCGTTCATTTTCTGCCATTATGGCCTTTTTCTTCTCTTCTCTGCTCTCTATCAGTCTTGCCCTTAACACCGGTTCTTTTACCGCCAGCATCTGCACGGCAAGGATGGCCGCATTTCTCCCCCGGTCAATCCCCACACAGGCCACGGGAATCCCCGGCGGCATCTGTACGATCGAAAGCAATGCATCTTCCCCATTCAACGCCGCTGAAACGGGCACGCCGATCACCGGTTTGACCGTGTGGGATGCAATAACACCGGGAAGATGTGCCGCAAGACCTGCTCCCGCAACAAAGACCTCTACACCGCTATCCTCCATTTCCATTATTTTTTTCTTGAGAAATTCCGGCATTCTGTGTGCGGAGATGATAGCCGGGATATATTCGACACCGTAATCAGCAAGGGTATCTGTCACCTTTTTCATGATCGGGGCATCTGAAGCACTGCCAAAAATAACGCCTACCTTCATTAACTAACCTCCAAAAAAATATACCTCACCATGGGCAATCCCATGATGAGGTATATGTTATATCTTTATCTCGAAGATATAATCTGCTTCTCAATCAGAGAATCCACCCATAGTAAGAAGATTTACGGTCTTCTTGTAGAAACCACCGGACCCTATTTCCGGTGTTATACGGATGAGTATATAATTAGACCTTTTCCGATTGATTATAGCATAATCAAATAAAACGTCAATGGTCATCGAAAAGGCTTTTCATATTATTTAATCCGTGTTCATAATTCAAAAAACTGTTCAAATCGTTTTATCAGAGAATCGTTACTCCGCTATTTTTCTGAATAGTCCCTCAAAGAAATCGATATCAAAATCTCCCGGTGTCTTCTTCTTTTTCTGTGAATTCATCGTCATCCTCGCCCAGGTTTTAATTTCCCCTTCCGACATCTCTACTTTTTCAAATACATCGAATGCGTTCAGCCATTCCTCAACTTCATCGAGATGCTTAAACGGATGAATACAGTTTCTGACTCTTTCGGGATGTGTCTCCTCTACTCTTCGGAGCACATCCGTCATGAACAGACCGTTGGCTATCCCGTGCTTTATTCCCCTGAAGGATGAGAGCGGATAACCGGCAGAATGAATGATCGTCGTTCCGTAATGGGTAATCACTATCCCGGCATAAAGGGAGGCGTTCTGAATGGCCTCTCTCACCTGAAAATCTCTCGGATGCCTGTCAAGTTTCATCAGATTGTCTTTGATCAGCTGATTGGCCTTATGGGCATACATCTGTATCATCGGATTTTCCCCGAAATCTTTCAGCTCTCCCTCAACCGCGTGAGAAAGGGCATCGATTGCCGTTGATACGGTAATGCTGCGCGGCATCGTAAAGGTATATCGCGGATCAAGGAAACTGTAAACCGGAAAAATGTACTGAGAGGCAAAGCCAACCTTGTTGTTGAAACGATCCGTCAGTATGGAATACGGTGTAATTTCACTGCCGGTTCCGGAAGTTGTCGGTATGGCGATGATGGGAAAGGCCGACGGGTTTGGATCGATAAAGAGATCTTCGGGTTTGTAACCCTGGTTTTTAGCAAGGGCAGACATGGCTTTCCCGGCATCGAGCGGACTGCCTCCGCCTATGACGATACAGAATGTCGCCTGTTCCTCGGCCATCTTGCGGGCGCCTGCCTCTACCGTGGCAAAAGAAGGGTTTTCCTCCACATCATCAAAGAGGGTATACGCTATGCCCATTCCCCTTAAAACACCAAGTACATCGTCAAGGGCACCGGAGGCCTTGGCCGAATGCTTCCCGGTTACTATAAAAGCCTTGTTGCCAAATAGAGAAAATACCGAACCGTTTTTCAATACACATTTTTCGCCCTGAAAAAGCTTCACAGGGATATCATATTTCCACATCTCTTTTCCCCCTTTTAAACGCAAAAAAGAGGCTTGAAAACAAGCCTCTTCAATTATTAATCAACATCAATCCTCTTCTCAGAATCTGATCGTGATCCCCAATTCGATAGGTATGGAGTTGAACATGACACTTCCGGCCGTTCCACCCTCTACAGCAGAAGCGATGGAATAATTTCTCAATTCATAACCGGCACCTACGGAAACGGCAAATCCACCGATATCATAACCGATACCAAACTTCGCCTTTACCATGTAACCCATATGGGACATATCCATGAATGAGACACCACCGACAAGGTTTGCCTTAAACAGAACCGGTTCAAGCGGATAGGTGTAATCTACACCAACAATACCGTCTATCGCATACGTCATACTTGTAGGAGTAGCTCCTGCTGTCCTTACGTATCCGATATTGCCCGAAATAGGAATAGCCCCTCCGATTCCGCCACCAATAGAAAAACCATCAGCTATTTCATAGTCAATAAGCAATCCGAGATCAATGAAACTCGTGTTGGTCGTTGAAGATTCCTTTGTAATCGTTACATCGGAACCATCTTTAGTAATTGTGTTAATTCCAAGATTGTACCCAACATAGACATCCGTTCCAAGCTGTGCCATAGCCATCGTGGAAACGGCGAGCACAACTGCCAATAAAACTATAATCCTCTTCATTTATAACCCCCCAATCTTTGTTTTCTACCTTTCTCAGACGTATTATACAATAAAAAAACTGCCTATTGCAAAAATAACGTAATTTTGTGGGAGTATCGGCTTATTCTTTTTCCGCTTCTATTCTCCTGTTCCATTCTTCAACTACAATATTGAATTCGTCATCCTCTTCAACAACGGATACGACTCGGTCGCCTTCCTCTTCGCCCTCATCGATAAACACAATCACCTCAAGTTCATCATTTTCAAAAGGATTGACGAGAATGCCTTCTTCATCTTCCTCTTCATCGAGATCGAGTTCCATCGTTATGATATATTTTTTCCCATCTTTTTCAAATTCATCCAAGCAGGCGTAAAAATGCTCATTTCCCTCGTCATCCGTTATTCCGAGCATTGGAAGCTCTTCATCGTGATCATGATCGTGTCCGCAAGCACAGTCGCCATCACAGTCACAGTCATCATGGTCATGATGTCCATCATGATTACAACCGCAGGTACAAGTTGTCTCCTCTTCCTGTATCATTTCTTTTTTCATTTCTTCATTACTCATTTTTTTACCTCACTTCGGTTTAAGAATTAATCCCCCATGGCCTCATGGCGATGGGGGTATACACCTCAATTTTTATTCTGCAAAATGGCAGGCAACAAAGTGCCCGCTCTTTTTCTCTTCAAATACGGGATCGTCCGTTGAACAGATCTCCTTTGCCACCGGGCATCTCGTATGGAACCTGCACCCACTCGGTGGATTGATCGGACTCGGTACATCCCCCTCCAGGATAACCCGGTTCTTGTCATGCGTCGGATCCGGAATAGGAATAGCCGATATCAGTGCTTTTGTATAGGGATGCATCGGATGATCAAACAGAGAATGTTTGTCCGTCATCTCCACTATCTTACCAAGATACATAACGGCAATTCTGTCGGATATGTGCTTAACAACCGCCAAATCATGTGCGATAAACAGATAGGTCAATCCGAGGTCCTCCTGAATATCGTTCAGCAGGTTGATCACCTGAGCCTGAATCGATACATCGAGAGCAGATACCGCTTCATCACAGACGATGAGTTTCGGCTCAACGGCAAGCGCACGGGCAATTCCTATTCTCTGCCTCTGACCCCCGCTGAATTCATGCGGAAACCGATACATGTGATCGACCGACAACCCAACCTTTCGCATCAAATCCGCCACACGATCGTTAACCTCGGATCCGGAAGCGATGTTATGCGTCTTGATCCCCTCTGCAATGATGTTTTTCACACGCATTCTCGGGTTGAGTGAGCTGTAGGGATCCTGGAAGATCATCTGAACATCTTTCCTTAGATTTCTGAGTGCCCTTCCCTTGAGTCGGAAGATATCGACATCCTCACACGCACCCTCCGCCTTTTGTGGTTCTGAGCGCTCCCCTTCGGGCATTCTCAGAAAAGCAGATCCCGAAGTCGCATCATAGAGTCGTAAAAGTGTCATCCCGGCAGTTGTCTTTCCACAACCGGATTCTCCAACCATTCCAAGCGTTTCTCCGTTGAAGATATGAAAACTGATATCATCAACGGCCTTGACATGCGCAACAGTCCGTTTGAATACTCCAGCCTTGATGGGGAAATATTTCACCATGTTGTCCACGCGAAGTAACAGTTCTTTGTTATTTACATCTGTCACGCTTTTTCACCAGCCTTTGCCGCCTTTTTAGCCTCTTCCAATTTTTCCACATAGAAACAGCGGACAAAATGTTTGCCCTCTACTTCCACGATAGGTGGTTCCTCTTTCGTACATCGTTCCTGCTTAAACCGGCATCTCGTGTTGAATTTGCACCCCTCGGGGAAATGCAGCGGATCGGGAACCACACCCGGTATATTATATAGTGTTTCCTGTTCTATATCAAGTCTCGGAATCGCGTTGAGCAATCCCCACGTATACGGGTGCTTGGGATTCTTAAAGAGCGTCACGGCATCGGCATATTCTACGACCTTACCGGCATACATAACGACCACTCTGTCGGCAACTTCCGCGATAACCCCAAGGTCATGGGTGATCATCACGATAGACATTCCGTATTCATCCTGCAGGCTCTTCATCAGATCAAGGATCTGTGCCTGAATCGTTACATCGAGAGCCGTTGTCGGTTCATCGGCTATCAGGAGATTCGGGTTACAGGAAAGGGCCATCGCGATCATCGCCCTCTGTCTCATTCCACCCGACAGTTCATGCGGGTATTCATCCACACGCTTGGCCGGCTCAGGAATCCCGACCTTTCTGAGCATTTCTATCGCCATTTCATGTGCCTCTTCTCGTTTTTTCCCCTGATGCAGCATGATGGCTTCCTCAATCTGATCGCCTATCGTGAAAACAGGATTCAACGCGGTCATGGGTTCCTGGAAGATCATGGCAATATCATTTCCCCTGATCTTCATCATCTCACTTTCCGAAAGATCAAGCAACGAAGTTCCATTAAATTTGATTTCTCCCTGAACGCTCGCATTACTTTCAAGCAATCTCATGATGGAAAGTGAATTAACACTCTTTCCACAACCGGATTCTCCTACAATCCCCAGTGTTTCACCGGGATATACTTCATAGCTGATTCCATCAACAGCCTTTACAATTCCATCTTCCGTCTTAAAGTACGTCTTCATATCCTTTACTTCAAGAAGTGGTTGTTTGTCTTTATTCATCATATCACCTCAATCATTTCATTTTCGGGTCAAACGTATCCCGCAGGCCATCACCCACAAGATTCCATGCCAGTACGAATAATATCATGGCCACCCCCGGATACGCAATAGCAAACCAGGATTTGTCAAGTTCTGTCATCCAGTTTCTTGAATAACTCAGGATGGTTCCCCAATCCGCATATCCCGGCTCGGCTCCGACACCAAGAAAGCTGAGCGAAGCGGCCGTGATAACCAGTGAACCGATTCTCATACTGATCTGAACAACAACCGGAAATATCGTATTTGGAAGGATATGTTTGAAAATAATCTTTGCATCACCTATGCCAAGCGCCTTGGCCGCCAAGACATACTGTTCGGATTTTGCCTGGAGGATGTTTCCCCTTATCAGCCTTGCCACACGCATCCATCCGAAGATGATAAGGGCGATCATCACGTTGTCAAGCCCTTTACCAAGAATGGTTGTCATAATCATGGCCGCAACGAGGAACGGGATGGACATGAAGATGTCGGTAATTCTCATTATGACTTCATCTACCCAACCGCCAAAATAAGCTGAGACTGATCCAACGATAATCCCGATCGCTGCAGAGATGAGCGAAACGACAAGACCTATGTTAAATGCCGCCCTGGTTCCCCAGATAACACCATAAAAAATATCCCTGCCGCCAATAACACCAAAGGGATGATCAGCCGACGGGGCCTGCGGTGCGGAACTCCATGTGGCTATTGGAATCTTGTACGGATCGGCTCCTGCCTTCGGTGGACAGATTACCGGTGCCATTATCGCTATGATGACGAAGAAGATCAGCAATACCGTTCCGAGCACATTTGTCGGACTCTTGAAATATCTTCTGATCATTCGTCTTGCTTCTGTTCTTTTTACTGATGCCATATCACAACACCCCCACTAAGACAGCCTTATTCTTGGATCTATGAAGGCATATGAAATATCTACCACAAGGTTCACGATAACCAATATGAGTGAATAAAACAGCGCTGAACCCAGAATCGAGAAATAGTCAAGCTGAGTAGCCGCCTGAGCCGTAAATCGCCCAAGACCCGGTCGGTTGAAGACGGACTCCACAATTACAACACCGGCCAGCAACGAAACAAGCATTCCCCCGGCAACCGTTACAACCGGTATGAGTGCATTTCGCTTCGCATGCTTGTTGATGACTACCTTTTCGGGTAATCCCTTGGCCCTCGCCGTTCGGATATAATCCTTCTTGAGGACTTCAAGCATGGATGACCTTGTAATTCTCAGAACATAGGCCCACCAGAGATAGGCCAGTGTCAGAATCGGTCCTACAAGATGTCTGAGCGCATCGAGGAAGACATCAAATCTCAAATTCAGCAAGCTATCGATAGTTGCCATATGGGTATAACTATGCCACTCAGGGGAGCGCAGAACCCCTTCCATGCTTATCGATAGATAGCCTGGCGGGAACCACCCCAATATGGTATAGAATACCAACAGGATAATCAACCCGAAAACAAAATCGGGCATCGACCACCCCACGAGGGAGAAAATCCTGATCCCGTGGTCAAGTGGCCGGTTATGATGGGTCCCGGATATGACCCCGAGGAAGATCCCCCCCCAGATAACCGGAACAACCGCAAATAAAGCGAGTTCTATCGTATACGGAAGTCGTTCGGCAATGGCCTCGGCTACAGGTTTTTTCGCGATATTCGAATAGCCAAGATCTCCCTGTAAAAGGTTTCCAAGCCATTTGACATACTGAACCGGGATTGGTTCATCCAATCCGTATTTCTTAATCAGCCGATCTACCGCATCATCTGATTTTAAGGCTTCAGGACTCTTCACATACGTTGATACTAATCTCTCCGGACCAAGCATCCAGATCATTGAAAATATAATTAATGTTATTCCAAGCAGAATCACTGGAAGTAACAACAACCTTCTTATGATATAGGCTGCCAAGAAAGCCACCTCTCTTCTCTCTAATTTTTTATATATCTTACGACCTATCCACCGTTTATTTCTCTATATCATTATTATTGTTTTCATAAAATAAATAACCAATTGTTAAGTTTTAATAAAAGAGCGGGATGCCTGACATCCCGCCCAATACTTATCAATAGATCACTTTATATTATTCCTTTGTCAATGCGTAGAACTGCTCGTTGGATCTGGTCATATGCGGATACCATCCACCAACCCATTCTCTTTCAACATGAAGACCGAGTGGCTGATAAAGTGGAACTCCAACGTATGCATCGATAACTCTCTGCTGTACTTCCTTGTAAAGCGCTGTTCTTTCTACAGGGTCTGTACTTGCGATTGCCTGTTCGATCAGAGCATCAACATTTTCTTCTGCCCATTCCTGATAAAGAACTCCTCCACGCTGTCCGTAAACACCGTGTGAATGGTAATATGTGTGGATAAAGTTATGTGGATCCGGATAGTCTGGAAGCCATCCGATAACGTAAACGGCTGTGAGGTTGTTTCTTGAAGCCTTCAGGTAGGTTGGCCAGTTAACTCCAACAACGTCTATATGGAACTTCGGATTGAGTCCTTCCGTGTAAACCTTGATCATTTCTGCTGCGGTCTGTCTTTCTTCGTTACCCGTGTTGTAGAGGAGCTGGAAGTAGAATCCCTTTTCCCATGCTTCTCCACCCCAAGCTGCTTTCCAAGCGGCCTCTGCCTTTGCAAGATCAAAGTCATGCATTGGAAGTGTAGGATCGTATCCGAGGAATCCGGAAGGAAGATCTGAAGGAACTCTCTTACCAAGTCCGTTGAGGACCTGATCGATAAATGCATCAAAATTGATAGAATGTGAGATGGCTTTTCTACAGTTGATATCGTTGAAGAAGTCTGAAGGGATACCTTCGCCATCAAGCTTTCCGCTTCCGATGTATTCACAATTTGGAGCAAGTGAGAAAGCAAAATGAAGGGAAGTAATAGAGGATAAGTCATAGCCTTCGAGAACTCTGACGCCGGAAATTCCCGTTACCTGATCCTTGTACTGTCTTGGTACGTAGCAGATATCGGCGTCTCCCGCTTCAAGCATGGCCTTTCTCGTTGAGAATTCGTCGATTCCCCATACGATAGCTGTTTCGATCTGTGCAGCGCCATTCCAGTAATTGTCAAATCTCTTCATGGTAACTTTCTGGTTGGCTGAATCCCATTCTTCGAGCATGAAAGGACCTGAACCGAGATCGTTGTCATGCAGGTAGGATTCTTCCGGCTGTAAGTCATGCCATTTCCACCAGCCGTCCGCATTGCCGTCCCATTCGCCATTCGCCATGGCAACTGTGCTGTCGAAGATTGCACCCCATGAACCAAAATGACAGATGATCTGTCTGAATGGTGTGAAGGCCTTGTGTGTCGCCATGATGACGTTGTCTCCATCTACTTCTACGAGCGGATCAATACATTCGTTATAGAAAGCAATGAGTTTTTCCCTTGCTTCTTCGGATGTAGGTTCCTTGTCTTCGTTTACAGCATCTGCATATGCCATTCCGGAAAATTCTTCAAACCATCCTTCGAGACTTGAATAAGCAGCGCCTGTGAATCCTTCATAAAGCATCCAGACTGGTCCACCAGCCGGATCCATGAGAAGGTCTCTTTCGAATGAATATTCTACATCTGCAGGTGTTACGGTATTTCCCGTGTGGAATGTCATTCCTTTTCTGATAGGGAATGTGTATGTGGTTCCATCCTCACTCCAGAGACCATTTTCCTTTGTAGGAACCTGTTCTGAGATCATCGGAAGGAAATCGTTAACACTCTCTCCATCGTACTGAATGAGGTTGTCGTACAAACTGAGGATGATTTCACCGGATGCTGTATCATAGCTGTGTGCCGGGTCAAATGTCTCCGGCTGTCCAATGTTCGCCTCAACGAATGTACCAGGGTTCTTCACTGTTCCAAATGCCATAACTGAAACTAAAACGACTAACAACAAAACGCCAAACTTTTTTGTCATAGAGTTGCCCCCTTTTCTAATTTAGCCACTTAAGGCTTATACAATTACACGACTTTATTATATCACAATTTCATTTTTCTTCAAGCCGGATTGACAAATACTCGGCAATATCATCGCATCCATGATAAATGGCGGGTATCAAAAAAGAACAAATGAAACAAATTGCATGGATGAGAATAATGGTATAATCGGAGAAATTTGAGGACGATGGTGATTGATTTGGATGTGTTATGGATAATTTTTAGCGGGTTTTTAATGGGAATTGCCAATGTAATCCCAGGGTTGAGCGGTGGTACATTGCTGCTTCTGATGGGAACATACGGAAGATTTCTGGAAGTTTTCGGTTCAATCAATTTCAGACAGCTTAAGTCGTACAAATGGAAGGAGAATCTAATATTCATTTTACTGATAGGGATAGGCGCCGCGGTCGGAATTCTTGGAACCGCACGGTTGATGTCCTGGCTGCTTGAATATCACCCGGTTCCACTTTATCTGCTGTTATTCGGGCTCATAGCCGGTTCTCTCGATGTCCTGGTCAAAAAGACCGATTTCAGGAAAACATCTTCCTACGTCAGTATGGTTATCGGTGCGGCTTTTATCATTCTTGTATTCCTCATAAGCAATTACACGGACATCTCTCAAATGACTGGCAGCAATGTCAACCCGCTGATTCTTTTTTCATCGGGTGTTGTTGCATCAGCGACGATGGTTCTTCCCGGAATAAGCGGCTCCATGCTCCTGCTTTTACTCGGATTGTATAAACCGGTGGTCGATTCCGTGTCCGAGATGAACATCGCCAATATCTTTTTTATAGGAATTGGTGCTATAATAGGGATAGTAGCAGCGAGCAGAATAATCAAAATACTTCTTGAAAGGAAACCGGTGATGACGTATAGTTTTCTGCTGGGTCTCGTTGTCGCCTCGCTGATCAATTTTTTCCCCGTTGAAGTATTTGAAAGTTCGATATCACTAATAACAGGCATAATCGCCCTCATATTTGGTATAATCCTTGGGAGACTGTTGGTAAGACTCGAAAAGAAAATGGCGTTTGAGAAGACAGCTTAAAAACATAAAAAAAGAGGTGGTTGAATTGCCGTCAAGAAACCCATTCATGAGTCGGGTAAAGAGGCTCATGACAGGAATAGAGGACAATTTTAACGAAGAACTGAGAAATATTTCGGGACCGAAGAGAATCTTTCAGGCCCGAACGGAAGCGGTAACAGTCGGTGAAAGGTTGCTGGAGAATCAATTCCAGAAATATTCAATCGGAAATCTCGAAGAGGAAAAAAGGGAAATCTACAGATACGTTCCTTTCACAAAGGATATCAACGAGTATGGTATACACTTCAATCAGAGTGAACTGCTCAAGGAAACGACCCAGCTTTTCTACTTATCTTCAGAAAAATTCAAAGATGAAAGACCAAAGGCAGAAATTTACACAAACCTTTTAATGATTGTCTTCTGGACAAATCTGGTAAAGGCTTATTTTGAGCATGTCGTAGAGTCGGAAGTCTCAAGATTAAAGACACTTGACCTGATCAGCAAAACCTATGAAGAATTAATCGCGGACGAAGAGACAGCAGAATTACTGGAATCACTCACGTTAGCATTTGCATTCAGAAATCTGTCAGTCATCGCAGAAAATTCCGGTATTCCATCCGGAAATCCATTTGACTATCAGTGGGTTGCAAGATATTACATCAAGAAAATGATAGAGAAGAACGGAAACACGGCTTCGGATTACATCGGGGATACCAGGTGGTACGACGGTGTACAGAAGCTCTTCCACAGATTCTTCGAAAAAGATTATTATTTCTCCTCCTCTATGGGAATCGACGGTGTACTCAACATCCCGGTTTATCTCATCACGGGAGATGAAATGCCGGCATTCGAAACAACGATCAAATCATCACCGAGAACACTCGATGATGTTATCAGGGAAACAAACCCTTCCAACAGAAAATTTCTCAGGGAGATCCTCAGCGTTGTGGAATATTCGTTCGAGCTCTCAGTCAGTCTCAGCAACGATGTGGGAATCGTTATAGAAAAGGGAAAGGGAGATATCACGTTTGAGATGTATCCGCAAACCTATACCCACTCACTGGCGGCCTCTTATTGTGACATCGTCTGCATTCCTGAAGCCACGCTTGAAAGGATCAGAGAAACAAATCCTGAAGCAATCGAAAGGCTTCTTCAGACGGGCTTTGAGGGAGATTCAGAGGGAAAACTCACCCTCGTTCTCGATCATAAGATCGGCAGAGACAGGTGGGTAGAAGTACTGAAGATCCTCAGCGATATTTCGGGAATAAAAAAGGCTTAACTTCATCAGGAGGCGGATGGCAAAAGGCTTTCCGCCTTTTCTTCAAAAACAGTCTTTTAGACTCTCATAGACTTTTTTAAACTGTTTTGCAAAGGGTTCGTATCGATCCGATCTGATACGCTTTGGGGTTATTTTGACCGAATTCTTCCGGCTGTTTAAAACGCCTTTCAGCTTGATCACCTCATGATAATTCCGTTCCGTTGTCATGGCCATCAGACAATCTCCATAAGCGGCATCAACTTGTTGATGCGCGAAGAGTGTTTTATTCGTTATATTGGCAATGATCTGCAATATCAGGTTATTTGAAGACAATCCACCAAGAACGTGTATGGTATCACCAACCGGCTGAACCGCATGCATTTTTTCTATGAGCAGGTTTAATTCATATCCAAGACTTTCAATAGAGGCTTTCACCACTTCAATCGACGTCGTTTCCTTTCGAAGACCGAATAAGACCCCTTTTGCATTCGGATTGTTATAAGGGGTTCTGGCTCCGTCGATGTAGGGGAGGAAGATTAAGCCCGTCGGTTCATCCTCCAGATCAAGGATCAGTTCCTCTTTGACCAGTTGTTTCGTCCAATCGACGAATCGCCCGCCCGACGAGGTTGCCGCACCCAAACGATACGTCCCCTCAATCACGGAGGGTCCGCTCTTAAAACCGGCAAGACATTCATATCGGTCGAGTGTGTAAAGGATGCTGACCGTAGAGCCGAACACCACCACCATGTCCCCGGGCTCAACCGACTGACAGGCCAACGCCTCGGCGTTGATATCACAGGCACCGGTCATCACGGGAATGCCTTCAGGAAGGCCTGTTTGCCGAGCCGCCTTCGTGCTGAGACAGCCAAGGATTTCCATCGGCCACTTGAATGGGGGAATTTTGGCCTCATTTAGTTCAAACTTTTCCAACACGTCAAGGGGTAAAGACAGGGTGGTCTGATCAATCAGAGTGGTCCCCGCCGCGGTCGGAAGATCCCATGCCGTCACACCGGTAAGCCTCGAAGTGATAAAATTGTTGGCCTCTACAAATTTGAAGGTCTTTTCGTACACCGCTTTCTCATTTTCCCTCAGCCAGAGTATCTTCGGGATGACGGAATGGGTGTTAAACAGTCCACCGAGACGTTCGGTCAGATTATTCCGCTTCACAAACCGGTTTAACCGCTCGATCTGCTGAACCGCTCTCGTATCAATCCCATAAAGAATGGCGTGATATACGGGGTTGAAATCACAATCCACCGGGACAAAGGTCCCGCACATCGAACTGACACAGAGCGCACGAACCTTTTTCAGATCATGATTCGCCGAGAGTATCTTGAGGGTTTTTATAAAACCATCCCACCAGGTGTGTTCCGCATCGACTTCAAAATAGCCTTCTTTGGGGTTCAACAAGTTGGTTTGCACCTTTGACCTGGCAAGTATCTGACCGTTTTCATCCGTTAAAATTCCCTTTATGGAAGAAGTCCCCATATCTATCCCAATATACATCCAATTCACCTCTCATTTAAAGGGTCCTCAGCGAGGACCCTTCTATTACCTATTCAGGAACGTTCGTCCTGTCGATCAGCTGCGCCTCGGCATAATAAATCTGCTTCCCTGCCGCTTCCGACGGATCCATTCCATCCACGATCTTCTGAACGATATCCGCCGCAATTCGTGCCATGTCTTCAAACGGTTGTGCCACCGTTGCCGTCATGTTTCCACGCTTTATACGCTTGAAAGTCTCCTCGTTGCCGTCGGCGGCAACAACGAGTACATCGGACAGACCGTATTCCTCGAGGACATCGGCCGCCGCATAGGCCAACTGGTCAAAGGCACACCAAACCCCGTCGATCTGGTCCCCGTATTTGAGGGCAAAGGTCTCCATGGCGGATCTCGTGTCGTCCATAAACCGTTGTGTTGCAGCGACACTGTATTCGTCAAGTACCTTTATTCCCGGATATTCCGAGAGAACCACATCAAGCACCTTTCCCCTTCTCCTCGCTCCGTAATGCTTCTGAAACTTGATCACCACGATGTTTCCCGTCCCGCCGAGAGAATCCGTCAGATAAGTCGACATCTTCGCGCCGATGACAAAATTATCGGATGTGATATCCGTGACAACCCCGTCAACGTACCCGGAATCAACGGTGATGACGGGAATACCGGCCTCAAATGCCTTTTCCAGAGAAGACTTCACCTCGTTTGGATGTGCCATGGCCAGGATGATGGCATCAACCTTCATGGTCACGAGATTTTCCAGCTGAGTGGATTGGGTTTCTATGGATCCCATCGAATTCAACTGGACCAGTTCCCATCCACGCTCTTCACAGATGGAAGCAAACTGATTGGCCACCCTGGCCTGTGCCTCGGACGAAAAATTGGTGGCGATAAAACCGATTTTAACGGCAAACAACGATACACTCAAGAGTATCATGATACAAATTCCCGATACGATGGATCTTTTCATAAGACTGCCTCCCTTTTTATTTGGTTGCCAGGCGTTTGGCCTGTATAGATGTTATGGTAACAGAAAGTATGATGATTGTTCCCTTCGTTATATCCTGCATGTAATACGGAGCACCGGCAAGCGTCATGCCGTTGTTCAGGATGCCGATCATCAATGCACCGACGAATGTTCCAAATGGACTGCCACGCCCCACATTCAACACCGTCTGCCCGAGAAGTGCAGCGGCAAACGTGTCCATCATGTAGCCTGAGGCTCCCTCCGGATTTGCCGCACCGAGCTTGGATGTCAGCAGAATACCGGTAAAAGCGGCCGCAAGACTTGACAGGGTCAGGGCAAGAATCACATAAACATCTGTGTTAATCCCGGCAAGTCTCGTTGCCGTCCGGTTCGAGCCGGTTGCCTGTAGATATTTTCCCGCCTTCATGTTGTTGATGAAGACGTGTGCGATGATGACGATCAACGCCATGATAATTACCAAAACGGGAATCGGGCCGATGCTCCCCCGTCCAAGGCTCAGAAACGTTTCGGGCATATCTCCGTAGAGTGAAACCCCTTTGGTGTAGGCGTATATGAAGCCCGTTGCGATGATACCGGTTGCCAGCGTTGTGATCAGTGAGGGAATCCCCACCTTCGTCACAAGCAGACCGGCTCCGAATCCAAACGCAGCACCTATGAACAGCGTGATGATGACGGCAAGGAACGGATTCACTCCCGAAAAAATCAGACCGGCGACGATCACCCCGGTGAGACTCGCCACGTTGGCAAAAGACAGATCGAGTTCACCAACTATCAGACACATCGTGAATCCTTCTGCAATGATGGCAAGCAGGGCTATCTGTCTGATGATGTTGATCAGATTCCTGGGATTGACAAACCCCGAAACGGAGACTGAAAAGAACAGGAAGATCAACCCCAGGGCAATTAACGTTCCGTATTTTGTCAAGATCCCTTGAAAATTCCTTTTATTATCGATCATTGTTTGTTCCTCCTAACATTGCCGAGAGAATTTTTTCATCCGCATACGGGGGCAAAAATTCACTGACGATCCGAAATCCCTTCATGACGTATATCCTGTCCGAAATAGCCATCAGTTCTCTCAAATCAGAGCTGATAAACCAGACACCGGCCCCTCTTCCGGCGATATCTCCCATGATCCTGTATATCTCCGTCTTGGCGTCCACATCAATTCCCTGAGTCGGCTCGTTGAAAATCCAGATGGCCGCATCCTTTTCCATCCATTTCCCAACGGACACCTTCTGCTGATTTCCGCCACTCAAGGTGCCCACCCTTTGTAAAGGGGAAGATACCTTGATAGAAAACCGGGATATCGCACGGTTGACGTATTCGTTGACCTTGCCACTCATCACAAAACCATAACGTGACAGACAGGATAGATTTGACAGGGCCAGATTTTCCCTGACGGACAATTCCACCAGCAACCCTTCCGCACGTCTCTTTTCGGGAATCATGATCAATCCCTCGGCGATACTCTGCCCCGGAGACTTGGACAAAAAGGGCTTTTCGTTCAAGGTGATGCTGCCGCCTTCAGAATGGGCACCGGTAAAAAAAGCCTGTGCCAGTTCGGTTCTGCCGGAGCCGTCCAGACCGGCAAATCCGACAATCTCTCCGGCCCTGATCCGAAACGACACATCCTTCAATCCCATTCGTTTACAGGTATAATTTGATACGGACAGCAACTCTTTTCCTATGGCCGTTTCATACTTGGGGTACTGATTTTTAAGCTCCTTCGAAATCATCAGGGTGATGAGTTTATCTTCATCGAGCGATTCGTTTTTCAGGGTGGTAACAACTTTTCCGTTTCTCAGGACCGTGATCCTGTCCGAAAGCTCCAACACTTCGGAAAGATGATGAGAAATATACACGATGGTCATGCCGCGTTCCTTCAATTCCCTGATCAGCGAGAAGAGAATCTTTGATTCTTCGATGTTGAGTGGAGCGGTCGGTTCATCAAAGATGATGATGCCGGGATTGCGGAACAACACCTTGAGAATGGTGAGCATCTCCTGCTGCGCACTTCCCAGCTCGTTGGCGGGCAGTGAAAAATCAACGGAAAGATGATATTTTTCCATAAATTGCCGGGCCTTTTCCATCATCCGTTTCTTCCTCAAAAATCCGCCTTTACTCTCCTCAAGGCCAAGAAAAAGATTCTGATAACCGGTAAAATGCGGAACGAGCTCCCGTTCCTGATGCACCACCCCGATGTATTCGGCGGCATCCTTTGGTGAGTGAAAGTGCATGTCCTTTCCCTTAAACAGAAATTTCCCTTTAGTAGGCTTGTAAACACCGGCGAGGACTTTTACCAACGTCGACTTGCCGGCACCGTTCTCTCCAACCAGGGCATGGATCTCTCCCTCCTCGAGGTCGAAGTTTACGGAATCAAGAGCGACTACACCAGGAAATTCCCTTGTCAACTCCTGAGTTTCAAGAATTTTCATAGCATTTTCTCTCTTATATGCCGGGCCTTTTGCATAAAGCGTCTGGCCGCTTCGGGATCTACCGGGTTGAACGTGTTTCTATCCACCTTGATACTGGTCCCCATGATAACGCCATCACCGAGTTCGAGCATCCGTTCAACATTTTCCATCGTTGTACCAGTTCCCACGATAACGGGACTCCCATCCGCTCCCTTTCTGGCATTGATTAGATCGTCCTCGGCAATCTCGCTGCCGGCTGTCGTTCCGGCGAGACACACGGCATCCGCGAGACCAAATTTGATGGCTCCTCTCGCGATATCCTCTATTTTTCTGCCTCCCAACGGTTCCGTATGACCGCTTATGTTGGCAAATACCCTGAACGTCGAATCCACGTTGGAGATGGCACGCTGAAGCTTGCCGGCATTGGGGTTGACAATCCCCCAGTCTCCCACGAAGACCCAGGATAAGAAAATTCGTACAAAATCCGCGTTTACGGCCGTTCCTATAGAAATAGCCGCCTCCGAATCCGATAAAACGGACAAGCCAAACGGGACCTCGAGATCACGACTGACCTCCCCAATCAGATAACTCATGGCCGCAACGGTTGTCTTTGAGACATCCGAAAGATAGGGTCTGTCCCCCTCGTTGCTGAAACTGACACCGTCAAACCCGGCATTTACAAGTGATTCACAGTCTCTTCTTGCCGTGTCCAGTATCTTTTTCATCCCACCGGAATGATCATAAAGAGGTGAACCGGGAAGTGGCAGAAAATGGACCATCCCCAGAATTGGTTTCTCAACATTAAAAAGTTCTTTCAAGTCTTTCATAATAATTAACCTCCGTTTTTGAGTATATAAGTTCCCGTTTCGGAATCCGTTATCAAATAATTGACCAATCCACTCTTAAGTGCCGCGTTGATGCTTCTCACCTTTTTGGATCCACCGCCAATACCTATTCGGTGTTTAATCTGTTTCAGCTGTTCAAACGGGATGGATATCATCCGTTCATTGTAATCTATGGCCATCTCATCACCGTTCACATCGATGATTCTTCCGAGAATATCGCCTGCTGCGCCCATCTTCTGAACCTTCTCCATGAGACTCTTACTCTCGGTTAACGTTGGAAAGATGCTGTATTCAATTTCGGGACCTATGGAAAAAAAGGCCGTGTCAATGTCTTTCCACATGTTAACCACCGCGGCGATCTGCGGTTCGTTCAAAAAGACTTCTCTGACTTCGGGAGAACTCAAAATGGCCGGGGACAAGAGAATCTGGAAACTGCATCCCAATACCGTTGCCATGGAACTCACGAGCTTGTTCGTTTCATTCTGAAGGTTTTTTAATCCCCATCCGCCCATCATTGGGATAATCTGTAAGCCGGGGATATGCTTGACGCCGTCAAAGGATTCGATCATCTCATAAACACTCATTCCGGCTCCAATTCCCACCGTGCTCCCGGGACTGACCACCTCGAAGAAGAGTTCACTCGCCTTCCTGCCAAGCAGCTTTTTTATATGCCAGTCTTCCCTGTCCGACGGTGTCTCAATAACCACCGCTTCTTCAAGGTTATAAGCCTTCTTTAAGGCTTCCTCTATCTGAAAGACACGATTTTGAATATTGACGATCTGCACCTTGACTATTCCCTGATTCAGCGCCTCCTGAAGTGTTCTCGAAACGGTTGGAATCGATAAGCCAAGCTCTTTTGCAATCTCCTTCTGCGGCTTTTTTTTGACATAATACAGCTCTGCAACCTTCATTATCATCGAAAGTGAATACACAGCACACCTCCTGAAATTATTTTCTGAAATTATTTTCAGTTCAATTGTACCCCATTGGTTTCACAATGAACAAGGTTGAAAAACAACCGTTATCGTGAATTATTATCCGTTATGCCAGATTATCAAACAAATAGTTTTAAAAGCTAAGTTATTTGAAGCTTTACAATAAAATGTAGGCTATTTTGAATTGATAGCGTATTAAATAGTCTGTTGCAGAAAGTTTTATCGATTTTATACTGTCAAATCCAGTTAACGAAGGGGGGGAGAAACTCCGAAGAGCCTCAGCGTTATTTCGGAACCAATAAAAAAGGACGGTTTTAAAAACCGTCCTTTTTTATTGATCAATTACTCCGATTTTCTCTTTTTTGATCTTCTGAGTCAGCTCATGGGCTTGTCGTGTCGGCTCAGGCAGCTTATAACCGTCCACACAGGACATAACAAGCCGCATGGAATCCTCAAGCGTGATCAGATGTCCCGGAGAGATATAAAGGGGATTGGTCTTCGGCTTGGTACACAGAACGCCTCCTATGATCTCCTTGTCGGGATCCCGCAAAGGAAACCATTCACCGGTTTTTTCCGGTATCGCATCTTCCTGTCCATAAAGGCGACTCTTGGCCACACCAATCGTCGGTCGCTCAAGGAACAGCCCCATATGCGAAGCAAAACCCAGTCTTCTCGGGTGGGCAATTCCCTGTCCGTCAAAGAAGACCACCTCCGGTTCACTGTGAAGACGTTTCCATGTTTTGATAAACGACGGAGCCTCCCTGAAAGTTAACAAACCGGGAATATAGGGGAATTGGACCCTGTTGGTCAGATATTTTTTCTCAACGTATTCCAAATCCGGGAACGACAGAACGACTATCACCGTCAGGATATAGTCCTTGTCATCTGCGGTAAAAAAAGAAGAATCCACACCCGCAATGAGTCTCGGCAGTTGCCCAAGCTGCGTAAATCTCAGCTTAGAAACCAGATCACGCTGTATTTGTATGGCCTCTTTACTTTCAACCTTAAAATCATGAAGTTCTCTTATGGTTGCCAGAGTTTACCCCCCCTTCTTCGCTTTCTTCACCTCATCATCGATGTAATCGAAAGCATTAAGCTTTCTCAGTATTTCTCTCGGAAACTTACCGGAAGCCTCGATATCGTTGTAGATAACGAACGGATTTTTTATTCCCTGCTGATAAATATATTCATAGACTCTGTCTTTGAATTCCTGTATCTTCCTCTTTTCAAAATTTCTCTTTCGGATCGTTCCAAACAGCATATAGCCAACGATGGCTACAAATACGATCATCATTATTCCAAGGCTTTGAACCATTCTTTCCCCTCCAGTAAATGCGTCTCAGTCCACAAAGCAGAATCGACATAATACATCTGATTCACATCATCGAAGTCAATCTGATAAAGGTATAATCCATCGGGTGGCGCCGTCGTTGAACTGGCGGAACGCTGTCTATCACCGATAACCGTTTTGATCATCTCCGGCTCCCATTGCCCCGTGCCTACACGGACCAGGGCACCTACGATATTTCTGACCATCCGCCTCAGGAAGGACAACCCTTCGACCCTCACGAGGATCACCCGGCCGGAATTGAGCGAAAACACCCTGACCCGGTAGACGATTCTCACCGGATCCTTATCCTGCCCCCGACTCTTCTTGTGAAAGGTGGTAAAATCGTGAACCCCCTCGATGTATTTTGCTCCCTGCCGCATCCGTTCCACATCGAGCTTATAGGGGAACCACCAGTAATTGTTCTGGGTAAAAATGTCCTGCTCCTCTTCGTTACGGATGAAATAATGATAAATTCTGCGGGTGGCATCAAATCTGGGATTAAAATTCTCCTCAACGGTTCTCACACCTCTGACATAGATATCCGACGGAAGATTTGCATTCAGGGCATTTCTGACGTCCTTATCATACATGGTATCATACTTGACCAGAAAAGTGATGACCTGTCCGTAACCATGGACACCGGTATCCGTTCTTCCGGCCCCGTAAGTCATGACCGGCTCTTTGTATATCTTCTCCAACGCCTTTTCAAACTCACCCTGAACGGTTCTCTGACCCTCCTGGAACTGATACCCCTTAAACTGTGTCCCGATATACGAAAAGGTGGCCGCTACTCGCCTCATTCCTCGTCACCGACGGATAAAATAGCGAGGAAGGCCTCCTGAGGGACATTGACCTTACCAATGCTCCTGAGTTTTTTCTTACCCTCTTTCTGCTTTTCAAGCAGCTTCATCTTTCGCGTGACGTCTCCCCCATAACACTTGGCGAGGACATCTTTTCTGAGCGCCTTGACCGTTTCCCTCGCAATGATCCTAGCTCCCGCCTGAATCTGCACCGGTATTTCAAACTGATGCTGTGGGATGAGTTCTTTCAGTTTCTTCGCAAGTTCCCTGGCCATATATTCCTTCTTCGATGTGTGAACGACGAGCGCAAGGGCTTCTACCGATTCCCTGTTCAGCAGGATCTGCAGCTTGATCATGTCCGATTCCCTGTATTCCTTGAAATCATAATCCATCGACCCATAGCCACGTGTCTTCGCCTTCAGTTTGTCGAAGAAATCGTAAATAATCTCGGAAAGCGGGATCTCATAATGAAGAACCAGTCGATCTTTCCCGGCATTCTCCATATGGTTGAATTCACCACGCTTTTCCTGCTGTATATACCCCATGAGATTTCCCATGTACTCATTCGGCGTGATTACCGTCAGATCCACATAGGGTTCATAGGTCTTCACCGGCATATCCGGATACTTCGCCGGATCCGTTATATCGACACGTTCTCCGTCCGTTTCCTCGATCTGAAGGACGACGTTCGGAGCGGTGAGAATGACCGCTATATCAAATTCTCTTTCGAGACGTTCTTTGACGACATCCATATGCAGCAACCCAAGAAATCCGCACCTGAACCCGAATCCGAGTGCCGGTGAATTTTCAGATTCAAAACTGAGCGCCGCATCGTTCAGCTTCAGCTTCTCCAAAGCCTTTCTGAGCTCAATAAAGTACTCCGGTGTTCCCGGATAGATACCGGCATACACCATCGGCTTCGCTTCCTTATAGCCTTCAAGGGGTTCTTCTGTCGGATCAAACGCCATCGTAACCGTTTCACCGACCCTTGCCTCGGAAGCCTCCTTGATACCGGCTACGATATAGCCGACTTCACCCGGTCCGAGAACGTCCTTCGGTGTCAGCTTCGGCGAGAAAAGTCCCACTTCGGAAACCTCATACCGCTTCTTTGTATGCATCAGTTCGATCTTATCACCGACCCTCAAGCTTCCTCCGAAGAGTCTGACATGAATGATAACCCCTCTGTATTTATCATAATGCGCATCGAAGACAAGCGCCCTGAGTTTATCCTCTACCTTGTCCACCGGTGAAGGGACTTCCCTCACAACCTTTTCAAGCAGTTCAACAACTCCCTGTCCGGTCTTCCCGCTCGTCTGGAGACAATCGTGTGCATCGAGTCCGATGAGGTCTTCGATTTCCTTCCTCGTATTTTCCACGTCCGAATTCGGCATATCGATCTTATTCACCGCTGAAATAATCTCCAGATCGTTATCAAGGGCCAGATAGGCATTGGCGACCGTCTGAGCCTCTACCCCCTGCGTGGCATCCACAAGGAGCACGGCCCCTTCACAGGCCGCAAGAGAACGCGATACCTCATAGGTAAAGTCCACATGTCCCGGTGTATCGATGATGTTGATCTGATATTCCCGACCATCTTCCGCCTTGTACAATACGGTCACGGGATGTGCCTTGATCGTTATGCCTCTCTCTCGTTCAAGGTCCATGCTGTCAAGAAACTGATCCTGCATCTCCCTTGAATCAACCGATTTCGTATATTCAAGTATTCTGTCCGTCAGCGTCGTTTTTCCATGATCTATATGGGCGATAATACTGATATTTCTGATAAATTCTGCTTTCAAATTTCCTTACTCCTTTTATTCGTTTAACCAGGCCTTGAGAACCATGGCAATCTCCTCAGGTTTCTCTTCTATCGTCCGATACAACAATTCCAACAGACCGATGAGTTCCTGTTCCTCACCGCTGAGTTCTTCCGATTCGATACTTTGCTGTACTTCATGTTCGAAAGCCATACGCTTTTCGATAATTTCCTGCCTCTTTTTTCTCTTCTTGACACGTGAAGTCATCAGATAGATCAGAAGCATCATAGAGATGGCAAGAAGTGTAACCCCGATGACCAGCTGAATAAACTTCTGCTGATTCTCGAGCAGCTTCATCTGACTCTCCATCTCCTGCTCCGTCGACCGGTCAAAGGCAAGGAAGGCAACCTCGACATTTGTAATCGTGGCATCGATCGAATTAGCCACAATAGCCTTGATACTGTCCGTCGTTACTCCCGTCGCCACGGCCATCGAATCAATCAGAACGGTGATATTCTTGTCCAGAATCTCTCCCTGATTGTTCTGCAGGATCTTCTGATACGCCTCGTTCACGTTATAGTTTGTCGTCGTCTTATCGCGTTCATAAGTTGGTTCATTTGAAGTGCTCGTTGTTTCATAAGTTGGTGGGATATTGGCATCCGTCCCAACCACTTGACCACTCGAACCGGTTCGGCTCGTTTCGGATTCCGTCTGTTCACTGACCACGATACCGGTTGTTCTCAGTACCGGTGAATATTCGGTGGATTCACGCTCGATCGTCTCCCAGTTCAGCAATATTTCCGCCATGACCACGACCCGTCCGATTCCAAATACCTGTTCAAGGTTTGAGCGAACCTTCTTAGTGTAGTATTCCTCGGTCTTCTCCTGTAATTCCATCTTGGAAGACGCAGAACCGACATCTTCCTCATCAATCACCGAATCACTCAGAATTCTGGAATTGTTATCCACCACCCTGACTTCTTCATAATCAAGGCCTTCCACCGCACCGGATACGAGCTGCATGATGGCTTTTACGTTGTTTGAATTCAAACTGGTTCCACCACCGAGAACGAGTAGAACCGACGCCTTGGGCTTGGATTCCTCTCCGCGTGCATAATATGTAAACTTCGGTATGGTGAGGTTCACCTGCGCATATTCCACACCGTCGATGGACATGATGGTCCTTTCAAGTTCACCCTTCAAGGCTATCTGATAGCGTACCTGCTTATCAAAACTCGTCGCCCCGAGCGGTTGATTCTCCATGATTTCAAATCCCTGCGAGGTATTTCCAATGATACCGGAACTTACATATTTCATCCTGAGTGCTTCAGGATTATACGCCTGTGGAACATATATGGCACCGGCAGAACCGGTCTTATAAGGCACACCCTCCTCCTCAAGCTGCTGAACGATCTTTCCGGCTTCCGAATCCGTCAGGCCCCTAACAAGAAGGGTATAATTAGGATTGGCCGCAACAGAAATAGTAAGAACGAGTGCAATAACAACAGCTGCAATCGTTCCGACAAACATAATTTTCTGAGCCTGAGAAAATTTTTTCCAGTAATTTTCAGGGAAGGATTTTACCCAATTAACTATGTTATTAAAAAAATCCATCAAAAATGCCCCCTAAGGCAGACCTGAACTTTTCACATCAGTCCAGGCTGATCCTTTCTGTTTCTCTCCAAAGATCATCAAGGGCATAGAACTTTCTACCCTTTTTGCTGAATACATGCACCACAAATTCACCGGTATCCACGATCATCCAATCTCCAGCTTTCTGTCTGTCTGCATATATGATCTTCATCTCATACGCCTTGACACAATCGAGCACATGCTCTACAAGTGCCTTCATATGCACATCGGAATTGGCAGTACAAATAATAAAATAATCGGTTAGAAGATTTGTATCCGACATATTGAGAACCACAATTTCTTCAGCTTCTTTTTCTCTCAGCGAACCCACAAGAGCCTCAAGATTCCTCTTTTCTTCTGTTTTCAGTTTTACCCCTCCATATCAGTTTACGACTTAGATTATATCATAACAATCAAACAATATCACCATTGTTACGGTTCTAAAATTATTTTTAAAGATTATAAATTTCATCCCTCATTTAATATCCCCACCGAAGGTGGGGATATTTTTCACCCGGACTCTACTCAGGCAAAAGGATAAATCCCTTCAAATCCGTCGTTTTGTTCCAGAAGATCGCGATCGATACGAATATCCCCATAATATCTCTCTCTGAGGAATTTCGAGGCAATATCCGGAAACAACGCCAGACTGAGGAGATCTTCTTCACAGGCGGCGAGATGACCGGATTCCCTCCGGATCTTATCCAGCATTGGCTCAAGGTAATCGGCCGGCCGCTTATCTATCCTTTCCGTATCGCCTAATGTCTTCCTGACCAGCTCTTCGTTCATCGGTGCCGGCGGTCGACCGTAAAAACCTCCCATATACGCCTTCACTTCTCTCGTAATCTTCTTGTATCTCTCTCCGAGAAGTACGTTCATCACAGACTGAACACCAACCATCTGACTGGTCGGCGTGACAAGGGGTGGATATCCAAGATCCTTTCTGACGACGGGAATCTCGTCCAGGACCTCCTTAAGTCTGTCGAGCGCCTTCTGCTCTCTCAACTGATTGATGAGGTTTGACAGCATTCCCCCGGGAACCTGTGAACTGAGTACCCTAATGTTGATATATTTGATGTTCGCATCGACTGATGCATGATTCTCCCTGATCTGCTCAAAGTAATCCGCAATAGGAATGAACAGCGAATCATCGAGATGGACATCGAGGTCTTCATACTCTTTAAAGGCCTGATACATGGCCTCAACCGGTGGCTGGCTGGAAGAACCCGAGAGGGGGGCCGTTGCGGTATCAAAGATATCCGCCCCCGCTTCAAGCGCGCCAAGATAGGCCATGGAGCCGGTTCCCACCGTGCAATGCGTATGCATCTCTATTTCTATGTCGTTCTCTTTCTTGATCGAACGGACAAGATCCCTCGCCGTTACAGGTGTCAGAAGCCCAGCCATGTCCTTGATACACAACGAATCAATCCCAAGTTCAATCAACGACCTGACAAGTTCCGCGTAATATTGCGGGGTATGAACGGGACTGATCGTGTAGGACAGGGCGGCCTGCGCATGGGCCCCGTACTTCTTGGTAAATTGTATGGCCTTCTCAAGGTTCCGGACATCATTCAGGGCATCAAAGATCCTGATGATATCTATCCCGTTTTCTACCGCCTTTTTAATAAAGAGTTCCAGGACGTCATCCGGGTAATGTTTGTATCCCAGGATGTTCTGGCCTCTGAGCAGCATCTGTAGTTTCGTCTTTTTTACATGTTGTTTGATCGTCCTGAGTCTTTCCCACGGATCCTCATTCAGAAATCTGAGACAGGCGTCAAACGTGGCTCCTCCCCAGACTTCAAGCGCTCTGTACCCAACTTGATCGATCGTCTCAAGGATGGGCAGCATTTCATCCGTCGTCATTCTCGTTGCAATCGTCGACTGATGCGCATCTCTCAGCGTGGTGTCGACAAATTCTATCTTCCTCTTCATCGAGTCATCTCCCTGTAGCTTATTTTATAAAAAAATCCAGATAGTCACATTCCATATCTGTTTCGACAATTCTTAATTCATCTACCCTTGCAAAGGAAGGCCCCTGTTCCAGTCTTCTTTCAAATTCGGCAAATCTGGATGCCTCTTTTGTATCCGCAAGGACTTCTACCGTTCCATCATAAAGATTTCTGACATAACCTCTGATCCCGAGGGCCATCGCCACTCGGTAAGTATAATTTCTGAATCCGACTCCCTGTACCCATCCGGTAATTCTGTAAAGTCTTGCCATCCGATCACTCCTCATCACCGCCGTTATACAGCTTGAGTTTCTTACTGAGGGACTTGTAGGAAATACCGAGCAGGGAAGCCGCCTTTTTCCTGTTGTTCTGCGTCAGAGCCATCACCTTTTTCACAAGAATCTCTTCCGTTGTCATCTTGAGCTGATTCTGAAAGACGTTCAGATCCGGCAGCTGCTCTTCCTCTTCTATATATTCTACACCGTTTAAAAAACCTTCAATTGCCTTTAACGGGCCATTAAGACAGTATGACTGCGTAAATTCACGCATCTGAGTATAGTTTCCCGGCCAGCTGTAGTTTTTACAGAGTTCTATCGTCTTTCTTGTGGGAAAGGAAAGCTTCAGGTTATGCGCCTGCGCCATCTGCGAGATAAGCGATGACAGGATGAAAGGAATATCCTCTCTTCTGTTCCTGACAGGGGGAATCTCAACGGTATCGTACAGATCCAGAACACTCTTGACCCTCTCCCTGTTTTCCTTTGCACAGGAGGCGATCACCGGAAAATCCGCATGCAGGTTGATAAACGAATAGAGATACACCAGATCATCCTTTTCAAGGGCATCGATGTTGTTGATGAACAGCATCTGATGTGGATACATCAGAAATCCACCTTTGATACGGTCCCCCTCAAGAAAGATCCTGAGCGATTCCCTGTTCAGCACACTGCAGTCGATCTCCTCCATCTCGAGCTCCGGATAAAGAAAGCGGGCAAAGTGGAAGGGTTCAGTCCCCCTTTCCGAAACAAACAGGATACTCACGGGACTGTTTCGGAGCATCCTGAACCTTCTGAGAAACGGTTTTATTTCATCTCCCGCAAAAACAGGTTCACGATATATCGAAACCGTATCAAACTGCCGCTTATATGAATCGGCCTTCACAAGAATGGTCAGAATAGAAATCAGATTGTTCACGAGGGTGTTTTTATCCGAAAAGACGATCACGTCATCTCTGTGAATCCTCGGTGAGTAAAAAGTAGAGGGGACGAAGAAGAGCTTGCAGAATGCAAATTCCTTCTTCAGACTCTCTATGGAAGTTGTTTTATCAAAAGAACGCTCTGAAAGGACAGCCACATCCCACGGTTCAGAAAATTCATCATCTTCAGGAGAAGAGATCAGAATCTTTTTTCTGAACCTCGATAAATACTGTTCAATTTCAGTACAAAAAAACTTGTCTATAAATAACTTCAGCAAAAAATTATCACCCGTATTCCTTATCAAATCCCCTCACCGGAGGGGTGAAGCCGCTTCGGAATCTTGGCCTGTCTATGCCTTTCTCCTATCTATACCTATCAAAACCATAGCAATTGATCAAAACTGAAGGGCGGATAGATCATCCGCCCCAAAAAATTAACCCTTATAAATATAGGTACCCGTTTGACCCTCAAGCGCCTCATTCAATTTTTCCATCGAGGTGATCAGACACGCTCTTCCCGATTCTCTGACAAACTGAACAGCCGCCTCTATCTTAGGACCCATGCTTCCCTTCGGGAACTGTCCCTCATTAAGATATCGCTCCGCCTCTTCAATCGTTATTCTATCGAGTTGCCGCTCATCCTCCCGGCCAAAGTTGACACTCACCTGGTCTACACCCGTCAGGATGATGAGTTCATCGGCGTTGATCTCAAGTGCAAGCAAGGCGGATGCCCTGTCCTTGTCGATAACGGCCTCCACGCCAAAGAGTTCTCCATTTATCTCTCTTCTGACCGGTATACCGCCACCGCCTGCGGCTATCAGGACCATATCCTTCTCGATCAGGTCCAATATGACATCCTTCTCCACGATATCAAGTGGTTTCGGTGAAGGGACCACCCTTCTCCAGCCTCTGCCGGAGTCTTCCACAAAATCCCAGCCTTTTTCAGCTGCAATGGCCTTCCCATCGGCCTCACTGTAGAACGGACCAACCGGTTTCGTCGGTTCCTTAAAGGCCTTGTCCTCCGGATCCACAACGATCTGTGTCACAAGCGAGCAGACCGTCTTGGCACACCCCTTTCTGACGAGTTCATTTCTCAGCGTCTGTGCGATAAAATACCCCAGACTACCCTGTGTCTGTGCATCATTCACATCTATAGGGAACGGCGGAACCTTTTCCTTGGCAATGTCCTGCTGAAGTAAAAGATTTCCGACCTGTGGTCCGTTTCCATGTGTGATGATCAACGAATAATCCTTCAGAATCATATCAGAAAGAAAATCCATCGTATGGGCAATATTCTTCCTCATATTATCCGCTGTTGCCTTTTCTCCCGGCTTGTTCACGGCATTTCCACCGATAGCAAGCACTGTTCTCTTTTTTGACATCTGATCCTCCCGTAGTAATAAAATGTTTTTTTCTCTCTGTAAATATGTAAACCAACCCCACGACCCTAAATTGTTTAGGATTTAATAAACAGTAGGAAGCTCACTTCCACTTTTTCTCTCATGGGAGTTAATTATACCGTTTTTTTAGGGAAAAGTAAACCTGCGAATAAAATGTACGAGAACTTCAAAAATTTTCCCATACGCTTATATAACCGATAAAAACAAAAAAAGGCCCAAATAGATGTAATCCATTTGGACCTTTTCTACCTATGTATATATACTATTAAAAACGCCATTCTTGATCAAAAAGCAGCACGTACACCTATATTAAAATTACTACATAAAAAAGAGCAGGTAAAATCAAGAGTAGTAAAATAACAAGGAACAAACTCTACGAAAGTCTCAATAGCAAAAGAAGTAGTAATATTAAAATGATAATAGAAACCTATCGGAATCCTCGCCCCTATAGAATGTTCCGAAACAGTTGTATCAGTAGGTAAGCCGGTTATATCATTTTTTTCATAACATACTCCTATACCTGCATATAATGGAATATTAAGTGATTCAAAATCTATCACCTTCGGAAATATACATAATATGTCTCCATTTACACCTATTGTACCGTCATTATCAAGAATATGCGATGTTATACCTGCGTCAACAGCAAAATTTTCTGAAAATTCATACTTTGAGCTTACTCCTAAGGCCGTTCCGGCAGAAACACCTAAAGAAAAAGATCCATAAATAATTGATACAGTATTTATCAGAATTAAAATAAGAATAAATCCTTTTTTCACATTCTCCCCCTTTTTCAACAAACCCTGAAATAGTCGTAGACACTTTTACTCCCCTCTGACTTTATATACACTCTCTTTAAATACAATGCACTGATGGAATCAATTCTTCCTTGTAGCAGAAAACGCACCTTCTTGACTCTCTATTTTCATATCACCTTCATAGATTTCAATTTCACCTTTTATTTCCAGACCATTCTTTTGAAATACTGAGTTATTTCCAGCTATTTTCCCCGTGAATATATAATTATATGTAATATTTATGAGTTGTGTAGAGTCTGTACTTGAAACGGTCAATCCTTCAATAGATGAAGAAAATATAATCTCGCCCGACTCTTGTACCTCCCCGGTAAACTTAATTGCTGAATACATACCCGTTTGTACCCCATCTTGAGATTCCATTGGTATAATAATATTGCCGTTAATCTTAGAGTCTATCTGATTGATATTGAGTTCGGTGGAAGATTTTTCACCGGATTGTATCCATTCCCATTCCATATCCCATGAACCTGAAACATCCATTACCTTTTGTAATAACGCACACGAATTAAGGCTTAACATCAGAAAAACAATTGATACGACAAAAAACAGATTTTTTTTCATATTCTCCTCCTCCTATTTAATACAACACGATATAAAATTGCAAAGCACAAGAAAATATTCTTAGTTTCTATATTCAATTTTATTATATCATAATTTTAATATTATGAAAATATATAAACACAGAACCTGAAATTTATTACCACTTTTTCTTTAATAAAAAATGAAAAAGCCTTTTTGCAAAATACAGAAACATGAGATTTAAATAATATTTGATACGGAAAATTACCCTTCAGCAGATATAACGATACGGAAAAGAAGGAGGGATTTCTATGCCTAAAAAAGTTAATAACACAGAAT
>ERZ795048.204-NODE-204-length-65917-cov-9.024794_pt1 | contig 65917 bp, 54 predicted proteins | sample MGYA00375132_ERZ795048 | MGnify/ENA primary metagenome ERZ795048 (study PRJEB30177, sample SAMN05720225) | activated sludge metagenome | isolation source: Anaerobic digester | place: Hong Kong | collected 2014-12-17 ...
AAACGTTGCCGGCTTGATCTCGCGCGCTGACCGAGATGACGTTGGTGCCGTAGGTAAAAGTGACCGAAGCCGCCCAGGTTTGTCCCGCAAACGCCGCCTCGGTTCCGCTGACCCACTCCTTAGGACTCCGAAACCGATAAAAAAACCCGCCTTCAAACGAAGACGGGTGAACACCCAGACGCCCATAGCTTGTGGGTTTCGCATACATTCCTAAGCCGTGTTATTCTTAATGAGTTTTCCTCGGTAAAGTCAATGCCATTCTTCGGTTTCGGGTCGATACATTGCGCAGTTTAAATAAATACAGTGCAAGGCTGTTTGCTCATTACAGGATATTAGTCCAGTAATTTTATAACCAATGACTTCGAAATTTCTAGATCAAGAAGGCTTGTAAGAAATTATAGGATTAAATACTGATAGGCAAAATATTGCAACAGCGCCCACTTAATCAATGGGACTCCGTAAGGAATAAAATTTTCACGCACAGGGCACCCCGGGGTAATATCTCCGCCATGAACTTCACGGTGAATCCACAGATGAGTGAGGGAGGAATTTTTGCACCTGATTAACTCTGAAAGGAAAAGCATTCAGAATACAGAACTCAGAATTCAGTAGCCCCCGATCCCGGCCCCTGGAGATTTTTGCACCTGTGAAAAGCATAGGGCATGGAGCATAGAGGACCCCATCTCGCCATCTTCCCCACCTTCATGAGCTTCATGTCCTTCATGGTCAAACTGCAGGCCTTCCTGCCGCAGGCAGGTCTGTGGACTCATTGAGGGGACTAGGCGGGGGGCCTGAACCCCGAACCCTGAACCCTGAACCCTGAACCCTCCTCCCCCTCCTCCCCCCCTCCCCTCATGTCCTTCATGGTCAAACTAGGATTACGCGGATTGAATGCCGCCCCAACCTCGTATATCCTTCCTCCAAACCCGCTTTTCCGGGCACAACCTTTTGAACGCGGATGAAACCGACCGATATTCGAACCGTTCTCGCCGAGCGCCCTTTCGTTCTGGCTCCGATGGCGGGACTGACCACGTCGCCTTTCCGGCTCCTTTGCCTGGAACACGGCGCCGGCCTGGCCTTGACCGAAATGGTCAGCGCCGAGGGTATCCGCCGCAAGACCCCCGCCACCATGGCGTACCTGGAAAGCCTGCCCGGGGAAGCTCCGCTGGGCGCGCACCTCTTCGGCCACGACCCCGAGGCGTTCGCCGCCGCCGCCGACGCACTGAGGGCGCTGGGGCGTTTTTCCTTCCTCGACATCAACTGCGGCTGCCCCGTGCGCAAGGTGACGCGGCGGGGAGCCGGCGCGGCGCTGATGAAGGAGCCGGACCGCCTGGCCGCCATCGTCCGGGCGGCGGCGGCTTTTTCGCTCCCGGTCACGGTTAAAATCAGGCTGGGCCTCGTCCCCGGCCGGCCCCTGGCCGGCGAAGCGGCGGCGGCGGCGGTCGAAGCGGGGGCCGCGGCGGTGTTTCTGCACGGAAGATTCGCGACCGCCCGCCACGCCGGGCCTGCCGACCACGCCCCCGCGTTCGGCCTGAGCCGAACCTGCGCCGTCCCCATTGTCGCCAACGGCGGCGTCCGCGACGGCTCCGCCGCCGCCGAGCTGATAAGCCGGGGGGGGCTCGCGGGCGTCATGATCGGCCGCGCGGCCCTGGGGAACCCCTGGATTTTCGAGGAAGCCCTGGCGGCCCGCAGCGGGGGCGCGTGGACCCCGCCGCCGGCCGCGGCCGTTATGGAAACAGTGGCGCGCCACCTGGAAGGAGAAATAGCCCGGACCCGCCGCCGGATCGGTCGCGTATATCCCGGAAACGAGCAGGTCGAAGCCATCGCCTGCCGGGCCTTCCTTCCCCACCTCTCCGGGTACCTGCGGGGTCGCCCCGGATTGAGCGATTTGAAACGGCGCTATTTCCGCGACGTCGCCACTGCGGTGGAAGTCCTGCGGGAAGCCGAAAAGCTGCTGGGGTTATGAAGGGACCTAATTGCTCCCGAACAGAACGACGATGCCGGCCTGCAGGGCCACGTAGCGGAAGTCGCTGATATCCCCGAACCCGCAGTTATAGGTGGCTTCGCATTCCAGGCCGATCCCGGCGGTGGAGAAATAATCGAAGCCGATTCCCGCCCGGCCGAACCCGCCGTCGTCCGTGGAGGAAGAAGGTTCGTCGAAGTAGGACGGCCAATCGTAGTCGATGCGCACCCACCCGTAGCCTCCCCCCACCAGCAGGTAGGGGCGGAAGCCGTCGCCGGCCGGGACCATGAGCTTGGCGTTGGCGGTCAGGCTGAAGGCGTTGAGCACGTGCCGGTAATCCGAGTCCCAGACGCTGTATTCGTAGACGTAGGGACCGGAATAGAGGCCGGTCACTTCCAGGGCCAGCCATTCGGCGGCGAAAATTCCTCCCTTGATACCGAGGGAAAGGGCGCTGTCCCAGTCGACTTCGTCGAGGTCGCCCGAGAAGACTTTGATCGAATACCCGAGCGTGGCCCCGAAGTAGGGCAGCCCGGCCAGCGGGCCGACCTCGCCTTTCCCCAGAGCGGGGGAGGCCGGAGTCGTTATCGGCCGCGTCTCCGGGCTGCCGATCTTCTCCACGGAAACGCCTCCCTCCTGCCCCCACGCCGCCCCGGCCGCCATCAGCGCCGCCGCCGCGATGATCCGCTTCATGATCGCTTCTCCTTTTCCCGAAACGCCCGCCTTCTCCTCGTCGAGACGGGGGGCGTCCGGGTCAGTCTCCCGTTTCCGAGTAGATATAGCCCTCGAGAAAAAGCGCGGCTTTCTCCAAAGCCCGGCCCCGGTGGCTGATCCGGTTTTTTATCTCGGGGGAAAGTTCGGCGAAGGTATGGTTGTAGCCGACCGGGATGAAGACCGGATCGTAGCCGAATCCGCCGCCGCCGCGGGGTTCTCGGATGATGGTCCCGCGGCAGACGCCCTGGACCGTTTTCAGGATCTTGCCGGGGACGGCGATGGCGATCGTGCAGCGGAACTGGGCGCCCCGGTCCTCGTCCGCCGTCTCTTCCAGGAGGCCGAGCAGCTTCATATAGCGTTCGTGGTCGGACAGCCCTTCTCCGCCGAAACGGGCGGAGCGGACTCCGGGCTTGCCCAGGAGCGCGTCGACCTCGAGGCCGGAATCGTCGGCCAGGGCCGGCATCCCGGCAGCCGCCGCCACCGCCAGGGCTTTCTTGGCCGCGTTCTCCTCGTAGGTCTCCCCGTCCTCCTCCACTTCCGGGACGTTCTTGAAATCGTCCAGGGAAAATACCCGGAACGGAAGCCCCGACAGCAGCTTTTTCAGTTCCGTTATCTTTCCGGTATTGCGACTGGCGACGGTCAGATCCATTGCCTTCCTCCGATTATTCCAGCACGCTTCTCTGAATTTCCAAAAGACGGCCGATGCCGTCGCCCGCCAGGGCGACCATGCGGGCAAGATCTTCCGGCGTGAAGGGGTCGTGTTCGGCCGTTCCCTGAACTTCGATCAATTCGCCGGCTTCGTTCATGACCACGTTCAAATCCACGTCGACGCGGCTGTCTTCCTCGTAATCCAGGTCGAGCAGATAACGCCCTTCCCAGAGCCCGACGCTGACCGCCGCCACCGGCGACGCCAGGGGAATGGCCGCGACCTGGCCCGATTTCTTGAGTTCCCGCAGGGCCAGCGCCAGGGCGACATAGCCTCCGGTGATGGCCGCGGTCCTGGTCCCGCCGTCGGCCTGGAGCACGTCGCAATCGATCCAGACGGTCCGCTGCCCCAGCAGCGAGAGATCGACGATCGAGCGCAGGGCGCGCCCGATCAGCCGCTGGATCTCCAGCGTCCGTCCGGTCTTGCGGCCGAGGGTGGCTTCGCGGTTGGTGCGGGTGGGGCCGGCGCCCGGCAGGATCGAATACTCGGCGGTAACCCAGCCCCGTTTCCGGGAAGAGTGCAGCTGTTCCTGGTAGAGCCAGTGGGGCACCCGCTCTTCAACGGAGGCGGTGCAGACCACCTTGGTCTGCCCCATTTCGATCAAGGCCGAACCGGTGGGCATCTCCACAAAACCGGGTATGATCTTGACCGGCCGCAGCTCGCCGTCTTTCCTGTCGTCGGCCCTCAATCCAGCCCCTTTCCCGGGGTTGTCGGACGCTTGAGGCATCCGTTCCTACGCCCGGCAGGATTCGAACCTGCGGCCTCATGCTCCGGAGGCATGCGCTCTATCCAACTGAGCTACGGGCGCCTGAACACGGTAAACTTGTATACTACAACCGCGCCGGGAACGAAAGGGAAAACATGCCGGCATCCCCGCGGGCGCTCCAGCACCCCTTTTCCTAAATTTCTGCTGGACAAACCGGCGCCCTTGTTTTAAAAACTGGAAAATACTTTCGGATCAGGAGTCCGGAAGACAACCCCACAACGAGGAGGTCGCTGCACCATGGCTAAGGTCAAGACCAAGAAGGACATCATCGACGGCATCGCCGCCGCCGCCGGGATCAGCAAGAAACAGGCCGGCACCGCTTACGATTCCCTGGTGGATATGGTCTATAAGGGCGCCAAGGCCAAGGAAGGGATCACCCTTCCCGGTTTGGGCAAATTCGTCAAGGCCCGCCGCAAGGCCCGCAAAGGCATCAACCCCGCCACCGGGCAGCAGATCAAGATCGCGGCCAAGACCGTGGTCAAGTTCAAGGTCTCCAAGAAAGCCCAGGACGCCATCGTCTAAGCGGCTTCGTCCCTTTTACCGCAAAAACGCCCGGCAGGCTCGCGCCTGCCGGGCGTTTTCTTTTCCCGGGGCACGGAGGCCCCGCCCCGATCAAGGGTTGGTCATTTGCTCGTCGTTCGAACTTCCGAAGTAGACGGCCGCTCCGTCCTTGATCAGCCATTTGCCGTTCGCCGCCCGGAAGACGGCCACGTCCATGGTCCCGTCGCCGTCGTAGTCGGCCGGGACCGGGACGTCGGTCGAAACTCCGTAGAAAGCGGTCAAACCGCCGCGCACCATCCACTTGCCCAGCGAAGGCCGCCAGATGGCTATGTCTTCGGCCCCGTCGCCGTCGTAGTCGGCGGGAACGGTTTCGTCCGTCACCAGACCGAAGTAAGCGGTTATCCCGTCCCGGATCAGCCACTTGCCCTGGCTGGGCCGGTAGACGGCGACATCGGTGGTCCCGTCCCCGTCGTAGTCGCCGGGGACGACGACGTCGGAACTCCCGCCGTAATACGCCGTCAGACCGTCCTTCACCATCCATTTCCCGGCCGCCGGCCGGAATATGGCGACGTCGGAGGTCCCGTCCCCGTCGTAGTCGGCCGGGACCGGCGTATCCGTGGATACTCCGAAATAGGCGGTCAATCCGTTTCGAACCAGCCACTTGCCGTTGGCGGGCCGGAAAACGGCCAGGTCCCAGGCCCCGTTGCCGTCGTAATCCCGGGGCACCGGGGTATCGGTGGAGAACCCGTAATAAGCCCTGGTGACGGTCCGGATCGCCCACAACCCGTTGGTGGGACGGAACACGGCGATGTCGGATGTGCCGTCCCCGTTGTAATCGCCGACGACCGCGCCCGCGGCCGGCGGCTTCGGCGTCACGGAGGGGGTGGGTATCGGGGTCGGGGGCGCGGTAGGCGTGGGGATGGGCGTGGGCGGGGGTGTGGGAGTGATCGGACCTGTCACCCGGACGTCGTCGAAGTAGAGGGTCCCGGTCTCGCCCAGCAGGAAACGGAACTTGAGCCGCGACGCCGAGGAAGCGAACCCGTACGGCCCGCGGATGAAGCCGACCGGGCCGATCTCCTCGACCCGGGCGATCTCCCGCCAGCCGCCGGCGTAGTACTCCTCGACCAGCAGCGCCGAGGAAGCGTCGACGCCCTCTCCCCGCAGCCAGAAGCTGACGTGCTCGGGTGAAGGCACCGAGAAGGTCCGGGTGGTGACGGCGTCGCCGTTGGCGTCGAGTTTGACGGAGGGGGATTCCAGGCCGAAGTAGCCGATGAGGGTCCCTACGTCGCTGTTGAGGTTGCACCCGTCGAACACCCATCCGGACGGGCGGGTTCCGAAGTCGAACCCGTCGAACCCTTCCTGGATGATGAGATGCTCGGGGGGCGTGGGCGTCCCGGTCGGGGGCGGGGTCGGGGTCTTGTACCCTTCGGGCGTGGGGGACGGGGTGAAGAGCTCCACCGCCGTCACTTCGACCATGTCCACGCAGACCCCCCATCCGTAGGCGGTGCTGGGGAGGAAGCAGATGTAGTAGTCGGAGCTGGCGGCGGGGAGGGAGAGGGTCCGCTTGGTCCAGGAGTCGACCGGGCTGGGGTAGGAAGCCAGTTCCTGCCAGGAACCGCCGGCCGAGGCCCGGTAGTAGACCTTCATGGTGTCGTAATCACCATCCCAGTCGCCCTGAGCGTGCCAGAAGGTCAGGGTGGCGTCGGTCATCCCCGGGGTGAAAACGATCTGGGGGCTGACCAGGCGCGTCTGCTTGTTGGCATAGTCGTCGTAAAAGAAGAGAGCGTTATAGGACCCCTCGTAGGCGGCGGGGGGAATCCCGCTGGGATCGCCGGCGCCGGCGGCCTGCCACCAGGGTTCGTCTCCGACCACCGGGTCCTCGGTCCAGCCGGGCCAGGCGCCTTCGAAGTCCTCGCTGAGGAGTATCCGCAGCCCCGCGGGCGTGGGCGTGGGGGTGGGCGTGGGGGTGAAGGAAGGGGTGACGGAGGGGGTCGGCGTCGGGGTCTTGTACCCGTACGGAGTCGCGGTCGGGGTGGAGGTCGGGGGCGCGCTCGGGGATGCCGTCGGAGTGGGGGTGGTCCCTTCGCGGACCCGAACGTCGTCGAAGGCCAGTTCCGATCCGGCCTTGGCGTAGGTAAAACGCACCTGGGTGGCGGTGCCGTTCAGCGGGTAGGGACCGGCCACGGTTCCGGTATCGGTTACCGCCAGGTCCGCCAGCGAACTCCAGCTCCCGCCGTAGAACTCCTCGACCAGCACGGTCCCCGAAGGGTTGCCCTCCACCCCCCGCATCCAGAAGGAAAGATCGCGGGGATTGGAGAAGGTCGCGGTCACCACTTGGTTGCCGCTGGCGTTGAGTTTGAGCGAGGGGTACCAGCGTCCGTAATAGCTGGACGGCGCGGTGTAGGTGTCGGTGTTCTGATCGCAGCCCACGAACGTCCAGCCCGAGGGCCGAACCCCGTTCTGAAAATCGTCGAAACCTTCGTAAAAAATATCGTCCGGCTGCCAATCGGTCAGGTTGTAGGCGGCGACGGCGAAATCCTGGTCGGTGGCGTCGCCGTTGCCGGGAACGCCGTCACCGGCGATGGTGGTGGCGTTGACCCGGATCGTCACTTCCCCCGAAGTCCCGGCGGGGAGGAACACGCATTCGTAGTTGTTCCTGACGTCGGGGGTTCCGCCGGGCTGGCTTTCACCCTTGGTGAAGTTGTTGCCGCGGTAGACGGTCCCGTCGACCTCGACCTCGAGATCGAGATCGTTGACGTAGGCGTTGCCGCTGGTGGCGCCGGGCGCGTCGGTCCAGGTCAGGGTAACCCTGACCGGCTGGGCCGAGGAAGTGATCGGGCAGCCGGCCTGTTCCCAGCTCTGGCCGGATTCGGTGAAGACTTCTTCCTGGTCGAAGAAATAGCGGTTCACCGACTCGTCGAAGGCGGTGCCCAGGTCGACCAGTCCGTACCCCTGGGAGTTGCTGGGGAGGTCGTCGTTGGCGTCCACGCCGGTCATGAACATGGCGCAGTTGATGATGCAGGCCTTGCGCAGCGCCGGGCTGGGGTCGGATATGCCCTGGACCCGGTCCAGCCAGTTGGCGAGGAGGGAGACGCACCCCGAAATGGCGGGGGTGGAATGGCTGGTGCCGGAACTTTCGGCGTACTTGGTCTGCCCCGAAGGGTTGTACTGATCGCAGACGCCGGTGCCGTCGTAGGAAGCGTCGTAGGAAGCGGCCCCGTGGATGTGGGTGCCCGGGGCGACGATCTCGGGCTTCACCCGGTCGTCGCTGCAGGGCCCGCGGCTGGAGAACCAGACGATATCCCGGATGTCGTCGGCGTCGGCCGGCGCCACCCCGCAGCCGTCGGTGTAGTTGAGGGCCGTATCCTCGTTCTCGCTGGCTCCGACGGTGATGACGTTCTTGGCCGTTCCCGGCGAGCCCACCGATTCCGAGGAATCGCCGTCGTTGCCGGCGGCGAAGACGAAGAGCATCTCCTGGTTCCCCACCGTTCCCGACTGGGCGTCGCGGGTCCGGGAATCGTAGGCCTGGGAATCGACGTCGTAGGCGCCGCCGACCGAGGCTCCCCAGGAGTTGCTGGTGGCCCGGACCCCGGCGGCGTACTGGTCGCTCACCATCTGGTCTTCATCGGGGTAGCTCCAGGCGCCGCTGTCGGCGAAAATCTTGGTCGAGGCGATCCGCCCGTAGGGCGATACCCCCAACCCCCAGTGGAAACCCTGGGAATCGACGTTGGCCGGGCTCCCGGAACCGTCGTTGTATCCTCCCACGATCGAGCAGTTGATGTTGCCGTGGCCGGCGACCCCGTCGGGCGACGAAATCCCCGAGGCCCCGGAGGCGATGACCGCGTATTGACAGCGGGAAGGCAGCCCGGCGTTGTTCAGCTCCCGAAACTCGGAGTTCCCCGGGCTGGCGGCGTTGCCGGTGTCGAAGCCGTCGTCGACGATGTCGACGATCGGATATTCGGCGGGATCGGTGGGAAAATTAAGGGAGGAGAGCCAGGCCAGGTACCCGGGGCCGGAAGGCCCGCTGCCGCCCCCGTCGAGGTTGCCCGAGATCACCATGTCCTGCCGTTCCCCGCAGGGTTTCGGTTCGACGTAAGGCTCGACCGTGACCACGCCGGGGACGGAGGCGATCGCCGCGGCGGCCGCGGCGGAGATCCGGACCCGGACGTTGAGGTAGCGCCCTCCCACGGCTTCGGTGGGAGGCATCAGCACCCGAGAGGAGCCGGCGGCGACGCCGCGGGCGGCCGCCAAGGCTCTCTTGCCGTAGTTGTAGAACTGCACCGTGACCGCGGTTTCTCCGTCGGCCCCGTCCAGCCGCGGGGAGAGCGCATAGTAAGGGTGGTATTCCCCGAAATATTGGACGGCCGGCGCGCCGGACGCGGCCGCCACCGCCTTCCCCTTGCCCTCGGGGATCCAGAGTATGTAGGCGTTCTGGGGAACGTACTGAACGATTTCGGCGCCGGCGGCGGTGAGGACTTCGAGGTCGGCATCGACGGGGGGCGCCGAGAACTGGACCAACATCAACCCTTCGCCGCTCCCGTTCCCGGCCAGCCGCGCCGGCGCGGGGACGGGCGCCGAAGTGTCGATCTTCTCGCGGTTGAGACAGATCGTGTCGAAATCGGGGCGGGCCCGGAAACCGTCGATCCCCCGGACGGCCGCCGCGTCTTTTCCCGGGAGTTCGTAGACGTCGTAGCTTCCCCGCCGCGCCACCAGCGTCCCGGGAACGTCCGGACTGCCGGCGGGGACCAGGACCTTCACGCCCGCTTCCGCCGAAACGGACAGGATCAGGGCCGCCACGGCCAGAAACACAACCGGCGCTTTTTTCATGGAATCCTCCCCTCTGATGGATCGTTTAAGGAAATTATTATCAAGTATCGATGCACCCCCGGCCGGTGTCAACCGGTTTTCCCGGATTCCCCGTCCGAATCCGTGTGCGCGACCCCGTTTTCCTTTCTCTTTCCGGGCAAATTCGGCTACCATACCGCACAGACCGAACCCGAACCGGGGAGGAGAGTATGGGTTTCTTCAATAAGCTCAAGAACATGGTGACCGGCGGCGGTGCCACGGTGAAGGTCGAGGTGGAGGAAGCCGTCTTCGGCGCCCCCTTCAAAGTCAAGGTCAAAGCGGTGGTGGGCGAAACCGATTTGGAGATCGCCGGCGTTTACTTGAAGGTGGCCGGAATCGAACGGGTCACGATCAAGGACGTCGAAGTCGCTCCGGCCGGCGAGAGCACCCCCGCCGTCCGCAGGGACGTGGAAGCTTCCGAATATACCTTCCAGACCCAGCTTTCCCTGGCCGGGGCGCAGAAGCTGGTCGCCCGCGGCGGCTATGATTGGGAAACGGAAGTCACCCTGCCCCCCCAATCCCAGCCCTCTTACGCCGGGATCAACGCCACCCACGAATGGAAAGTGCTGGGCGGTCTCTCCGCTCCCGGGAACGACCCCGACTCGGGGTGGGTCGCCGTCCGGTTCTCCTGATCGCCTCCGGCCGGACCGGGAACGGTCAGTCGACGGGGTTGCCGAAGCGGTCGATGTGAAATCGGCGACCGTTCAGCTCCACTTCCGCCCGGCCGCCGGTAAAGTCGTTGGCCAGTTGGAACCGGGGGGAGATGACCATCTCTCCCGAGCGGTCGATGTATCCCCACTTCCCCTGCATCTTGACCGGGGCCAGTCCCTCGCTGAAGTACACCGCCCATTCGTAGCGGAGCGGGATGACCACCTTCCCGGCGGTGTCGATGAAACCCCACTTGCCGTCGCGCTGTACGGCGGCCAGTCCTTCGAAAAACCCTTCGCCCCGATCATAATCGGGAGGAACCACGATCCGGCCGTCCGGGGCCCTATAACCCCATCTGCCCCCCACCTCGAAGTTCATGGGAGGCGCTTCGGCAGCGGGCGCCGGCGACGGCGGAGCGAAAGCGGGAGCCGCGGCGGACGCGGGAGCCGGTTCTTCGCCGTCTCCCCCGCAGGATACGCAGATTCCCGCCGCCGCCATGGCCAACACGTGGCGGATGATGTTCTTCATACCTCTCCTCCTTCCTTCATCGCTCCCCTCCCCTGCGCTTGCCATCATAAGCTTCGGGTCCGATTCTGGCCAGAAGTTCCTGTTTCATCTCCCACAGCTTCGTGGTCAGGGAGACATGGTAGATGTGGGGGTTGACCAGGCGCCGGACCCCGGGATCGAGCCGCTCGACGTCGCGAAGCCGGGTCGCCCTGATTTCGTCGAGCGGCGGATGGGGGCGAAGCAGTTTTCCCCCCTCCCACACCGCCTCCAGGAGCTTCTCCACGAACGATATCTGCTGGGAGGAAACCGTTCGCCGGCGCCCCGGCTCCAGCGGATGGTGAAGCACCAGGGAGTCGCGGGCGCCCGGGTCCTCGCCTTCCAGACCGAGGACGTCGGCCGACGCTTTTCCCCGTAGATCGTAGATCCTCCAGGCGACTTTCATCCCGGGGTTGGGCGTCTTGGCCGGGGTTTCGGACGCCTTGATCGCGGGTTCCCACGCCCCTCCCTCCTCCACCGCCACCAGCTTATACACTCCTCCCAGGGCCGGGGCGCCCCAGGAACTGATCAGCCTCGTCCCCACGCCGTACGCCAGCCGGCGGATGAGGCGGTCGGGATCGACGCCGTAGCGGGGAGCTTCCTGCGATACCTGGGTGACGATCTGCCAGATCACCAGTTCGTCCAGGTTGTTGGAAAGGACGATGACCGCGTCCTCGAAGCCGGCCGCGTCCAAAAGACGGGCGGCCTGGATGCTGAGGTGGGCCAGGTCCCCCGAGTCCAGACGAATCCCCACCGGCCGGTGGCCGCCTCGTTTCAGTTCCTCGAAAACCCGGATGGCGTTGGGGATCCCGCTGCCCAGGGTATCGATGGTGTCGACCAGGAGAATGCAGTCGTCCGGGTAAATTTCGGCATACGCCCGGAAAGCGTCCAGTTCGCTGTGCCCCAGCGCCAGAAAGAGCTGCACCAGGCTGTGGCCGTGCGTTCCCTTGGCGGGAAGCCCGAGCCGGCTGGAGAGCGCGACGTTGGAGCTGTAGTCGGCCCCTCCGATCAGGGCGGCGCGGGCGCCGGCGTTGCCGCCCCGCTCTTGAGCGCGGCGAAGTCCGAACTCGAGCAGGAGCCCACCCCGGGCGCTTTCGCAGAGCCGGGAAGCCTTGGTCGCCACCAGGGTCTGGTAGTTGATCTGATTCAGGAGCGGGGTCTCCGCCAGCTGGGCGAGAGCGATCGGGCCCCGGACCACGGTCAGGGGAACGCCCGGGTGAACCACCCGCCCTTCGGGCACCGCCTCCACGCTCAGAGGGGAAAAGTCGCCGTGCTCCCGCAGCCACTTCAGAAAGTCGGACCCGAACAGCGGGGCCCCGGTCCGGCTGCGTTGGCCGGCCAGGTAGTCCCGGCCGGCCGTTCCCAGGCGCGCGTTCGCCAGCCAATCCAGGAACCATTCCAGACCGGCGCAGACGCAGTAACCGGCCTGGTGGGTTCCGTAATCCGGGTAGCTCCGGAAAAAATGATCGAACCGCGCCGGCCGCTCGTGCAGGCCCAGGCGATAGTAGCAATGGGCCATGGTGAACTGGTACATATCGGTGAAGAGATACCCGAATTCGAGGGGGCTGTCAGGCATGCCCCGTCCCCGTTCCCCTTCTCCCGAAAGCCCAGGTCCATTCCGAGAGTTCCGCGGCGAGGGCGGCGTTGAGTCGCGACGGGCGGAAACGCCACTCCCAGTTTCCCCGGGCCGATCCCGGGGTATTCATCCGGGAAGCCGCCCCCAGCCCCAGAATATCCTGGAAAGGGACGATCGCCAGATCGGCGACCGACCCGTAAGCAAGGCGCACCATTTCCCGGGCAATGGATTCCTTGTCCGTCGCGGGGCCCAGATAGAGACGGATCCGACGGCGTTTGGCGGTGGAGGTTTCATGCTCGTACCACCCTCTCGCGGTGTTGTTGTCGTGAGTTCCGGTGTAGACCACGCAATCCGGTCGGTAGTTGTGGGGGGCATGCTCGTTGCCGGGCAGGTCGGTTTCGAACGCGAACTGAATGACTTTCATTCCCGGAAATCCGCACCGTTTCATCAAAGTCCGGACGGGGGGGGTGATTTCCCCCAGGTCTTCGGCGATGACCGGAAGATGTCCCAGTTCGGCCTTCAACGCCCGGAAAAGATCGAAACCCGGGCCTTTCTCCCACCGGCCTCCGCGGGCGGTGCGGGCTCCCGCCGGCACCGCCCAGTAAGCTTCGAAACCCCGGAAGTGATCCAGACGCACGTAGTCGAACAGGGTGAAAACGTGCCGCATCCGTTCCACCCACCAGGAATAGTTGTCCCGCGCCAGCGCCGGCCAATCGTAGAGGGGATTGCCCCAGAGCTGCCCGTTGCGCGTGAAATAATCGGGGGGAACGCCCGAAACCGCCCGCGGCCGGGAACCGTCCCCGAACTGGAAGATATCGCGGCGGCTCCAGACATCGGCGCTGTTGCGGTCCACGTAGATGGGGATGTCTCCGATCAGGCTTATTCCCCTTTTCGCGCAATCCTCATGAAACGCCTTCCACTGCCGGTGGAAGAGAAACTGAACGGCCGCGATCAGATCGATTTCGGAAGCCAGATCCCGGCGGGCCCGCTCCAACGCGGCCGGGTCCCGTTCCCGCAGTGGGCGCGGCCAGCGCCACCAGGGCTGTCCCCGACGCCGATCTCCGATCGCGCGGAAAAGCGCGTAATCGGGCAACCAGGGGGACCGGCTTTGAAATCGCGTCAACTCCTTCTCCAGGCCGACGGCGGCGATCCGGGAGGCGGCCCGGGAGAGGAGCTCGCGGCGGAAAGCTCCGACTTCCTCGTAGTCGACCCGAACCCGAAAGGGGCGCCGGGCCGCTCGCGCCTCGCGCGGCGAGAGCAGGCCGTCGTCCGCCATTCGTTCGGGACTGATCAGAAGCGGGTTGCCGGCGTACGCCGAAGAACTGCTGTAGGGGGAATTGCCGTGGGCCGGGGAGGTGGGAGAGAGGGGGAGTATCTGCCACAGGACCTGTCCCGAGGCGGCCAGGAAATCCGCGAATTCCCGCGCCGCCGGGCCCAGATCTCCGATGCCGAAATCCGAAGGGAGGGAGGTGATGTGCAGAAGAATTCCGGCCCGGCGCCCGGTCGTCACGGCGGTTTTCATGCCTCCCCCGGCAACCCGACGCGGAGCTGTTCGCCCAGTCTGGCGAACGTCCGCAGCCAACGAACGGCTTCTTCGTCCCCGCCCTTGGCGCGCGCCCGGCGCCCCTGGACCTGACCCTGCGCCAGTTGGAAAAAAAGGTTCTGGGCCTTCCAGAAGTCGAACCGCACCGGCAGTTGCTCGATCGTCTTCAGGACCCGGCTCAGTCGCCTGATCCCGGAGAGGTCGTCGGGAGCGGCGATGATTTCCTCCATCATCCTTTCCACCCGGCTGCGGACGACGAATTCCACCAGCTGCCGGTCGATCTGCTGGGGTCGCCCTTTCAGTTCGTCCACAAGACTTTGAAGTTTTCTGGTGTTGATCCTGGCGGTTTCCAGCGAAGCCCGGAAATCCGCGTTGAGGACGAACTCCTCCAGCGCCGCCATCTCCCGGGGAAGAGGGACTTCGGCTTTCTTCAAAACCTGGATCACGGGGTAATGGTGTCGGTACAGATGGCGGAAGGAGGCTTCCAGCTCCTCTCTGGTTCCGTGGATGACGTGATCGAGGACCTGCCGCTGTTCGTCGCGGAACAGGTGCCAGAGCGTGTAGTTGTGCTTTTCGAAATGGCGGTCGATCTCCCGGATGACTTCGGGGATATTGTTCCCCTGGAACGCCTCCATGATTCCGGCCAGGGACGACTCTTCGGCGCCGTCGTGGTTGCGGACCGCGGCCACCAGATTGTGGTTGCCCAGATACAGCGAGGCGAAGTCGAGTAAAACCGCTTCCCGGGTCACCAGGGAAGTCACCAGAATCCGTCCCACCGCGCACTTCTGCTTGCCCGCTTCCCGACGGTCGTACTGTTCGGATTTGATCTGATATTCGTAGATGCGCTTTTTTTCGGGATATTCCTCGAAGAGCGACGTCACCGCGTAATGCGCCCCGACCCGGTGGAGGTCGACGACGGCGGGTTTGACGAAATTGTCGTAGATCCACGCCCCGTCCTTGTACCCCGGGATATTGCTGGAGGCCCGGGCCAGGCGTTCTCGGTACTCGGCTTCGAGATCGACGCCGGCGGCGTCCCGGGCCAACTGAATCGCCCGGGCCGCGTACTGGATGATCTGGACCGTTTCCAGGCCGGAGATTTCGTCGAAAAACCATCCGCAGCTGGTGAACATGAGCATGGCGTTGCGCTCCATCTCCAGGAGCTTGAGGGCGGCGCGGCCTTTTTCTCTGTGCCACCCCTCCCGGCCGTGGGTGGAAAAAAAGGATTCCAGGGACCGGTCGGAGCGGTTGAGGATGACCCGAATATAATCGTCGCGCGCACGCCAGGGATCGCGGAAATGGACGGCCCCCTCTTTTTCGTACAGTTCGGCCAGGCGGTCGCGGAGCCAATCCATCGCTTCCCGCAGGGGCCGGCGCCAGCGCTGGTTCCAGCCGGGGTGGCCCCCGCTGTTGCATCCGCAGTCGCTTCGCCAGCGCTCGATCCCGTGCACGCAGCTCCAGGAAGAGTTTTCGAAGATTTCGACTTCCCAGGAAGAGGGGTGCTTCTCCAGGTATTCCCCGTAGATGGTCAGCTGCGCCGACCCGTTCGATTCCAACGCCTGCAGACAGTACGCCAGGGCCATGTCCCCGAACCGGCGGTGGTGGCCGTAACTTTCCCCGTCGGTGGCGATATGGACCAGCTGGTCTTCGTCGCCGTTTCCGGTGAAAGCGCCGAGCAGGCGCCCGGCGAACCCCTGCCCGTTGTCGAGCAGGTCCCCGAAGGCAATGTCCCGGGAGATGGGGCCGTCGTAGAAAAAAAGGTTGATGCTGCTCCCCGAGGGCAAACGGCAGAGATAGGGCCTTTTGGGATCGATCCTCCCTCCGGAAACGTCCCGCCATTCCTGTTCCCCCAGGCGGCGGACCCGGCGAGCCTGGTTGGGGGCGAGGATGGTGAAATCGATCCCGCAGGAGGCCATGATCTCCAACGTCTCCAGGTCGACCGCGGTCTCGGCCAGCCACATGCCTTCGGGGCGACGGCCGAAGCGGTGTTCGAAATCCCTGATTCCCCAGATCGCCTGGGTCCGCTTGTCCCGGCTCGAAGCCAGGGGCATGATCATGTGGTTGTAGACCTGGGCCAGGGCGGTCCCGTGGCCGGAAAAACGCTCTCTCCCGGAGCGGTCCGCTTCCAGGATCGCCCGGTACGTTTCCGGGGCTTTTCTCTGCATCCACGAAAGCAGCGTGGGACCGAAATTGAAGCTCATCAGGGAATAGTTGTTGATGATGTTGATGATCTTCCAATCCCGGCCCAATATCCGGGAAGCGGTGTTGGGAGCGTAACACTCGTAGGCGATCCGTTCGTTCCAGTCATGGAAGGGATAGGCCGAATCCTGCCGCTCCACTTCTTCCAGCCAGGGGTTCTCCCGGGGCGGTTGATAAAAATGGCCGTGTATACAGACCGAGCGCATGGTTGGTTCAGTTCCTTTCTCGTCTACCTTACTCGGACCCGGGAGATCGGGGAGCCGCCGGTGTTTCCCCGCCGAGCGGCGGCAGTTGCGCGGTTTTCTGTACCCAGAAATCCGAGTCCCCGGCTCCTTTCTCCAGCAGTTTCAGCGATTCCGGTCCTCCCAGCCGCCGGGCCGCCAGCATGGCGGCCACGCGCACGATCGGGAAACGGTCTTCGGCCGCGGGCGCCAGCAGGGCGGCATCCGCCGGAACGCCGATCCGTCCGATGACCTCGACCGCCTGAGCCCGTACCAGTTTGTCGGGATCGCTCAGGGCGGGTTGCGCGGCCGCCACCGCTTCGGGTCCGCCCAATCGCTCCAGGGCCCGCAGAACGTTTTTCTTCAGTTCTCCCCCCTTCCCGGAAACCAGGGGTTTCAGAGCCTCGATCGCCGCCGGGTCCCCCAATTCGCCCAGGACCGCCACCGCCATCATGCGCACGCTCTCGTCCCGATCCTGAAGGAGGGGCTTCACCGCCGGCAGAACCGAGGCATCACGGAGCGCGCCCAGCGATTCCAGGGCCCTCCACCGCACTCCCGCGTCCGGGTCCTTGAGCGCTCCGACCAGCAGATCCCGGGCGGAGGCTTCGTCCAGTATTCCCAGAAATTCGGCGGCGTTGCGCCGCGCCGCCACCGCCGCCTGCTTATCCCCCAGCGCCTGCTTCAGCGCGGCGACTTCGCTTCCGGGTTCGATCTCGGCCAACGCTTTGAGCGCCCCCCAGCGGAGGTATTGGTCGCTGTCGGTGAGCATTCTCTTGGTCAGCGCGGGGACGGAGGCGGTGTCCTTGACCTCCCGGAGAGTCCAGACCGCGGTTTCCCTGACCTTGGGGTTGTAATGTTCCAGCGCCTTGCGGTAGTAGGGGACGGCGGCGGGGCTTTCCAGGTCCTTGAGCGAATAAACAGCCCCCCGGGCCACCCAGTACTCCTGATCCTCGACCAGCGCCCCGATCTCGTCCAGTGCCTCCACCGCTTTCATCTTGCCCAGGACCGCCGCCGCGCCTTTGCGGATGCCCGGGTCCTGGCTCTTCAGCGCTTGTCTCAGGGCCGGCACCGCGGAGGGCCCGATCTCGATCAGTTCGTCGGTGGCGGCGTTGATGGACGGGAAATCGAATCCCGACAACCTGCCGATCAATTCCTCGACCCGCGCCTGCTGGTCGGCCGGGAACGCAGCCCCGAACGCGGCCCAGGCCGCCAGCAACACCGGCAACAATAGTTTCTTCATTTCCTTGTCCCCCCTGCGTGAACGGATTTAAAAAGAGAGTTCCCCTCGGCATCGACGGCTACGATCACGGGAAATTTCTCCACGGCCAGCCGATGCACCGCCTCCGGTCCCAGGTCGCGGCCGGCGACCGGTTCGGCTTCCCGGACGCGGCGCCCGAGCAGCGCTCCGGCCCCGCCCACCGCCAGGAAGTAAACGCCCCGGCCTTGCCGCAGGGCCCGGTTGCCTTCCGGGCAGAGGCGCCCTTTCCCGATGATGCCCCGGACGCCGCGCTCCAACAAAAAGCTGATGTACTTTCCCATCCGGGAGGACGACGTGGGCCCCATGGCGCCCACCGGGCGCCCGGGGCGTCCCGGCGTGGGTCCGGCGAAATAGATCAGCTGCCCCCGCGGGTCGAACGGGAACGGTTCTTCCCCGGCGAAAAGGCGCTCCAGGGCCCGGTCCCGGGCCGAATAGAGAATCCCCGTGATTTCGACCATGGTCCCCGCCCGCACCGCTTCCAACCGCCCCGGGGGCGGAGGGGCCGTCATCCTCACCGCCGGCGTTTCTCTTCTCGAGGTTGCCTCTTTCACAACACTCCTTCCTCGTGGCGGTAGACGTGGCAGGAGGGGTTGACCGCCACCGGGAGTCCGGCGATATGAGTCGGGTAGGTCAGGATATGGACGGCCATGGCCGTGGGGCCATCCCCCAGCCCCTGCATCCCCACCGGGAGACGGTTGAGGCCGTCCAGGATTTCCCGTTCCAGCTCTTGGTAAAACGGATCGGGATGGGGGCGCCCCAGGGGAAGGGTCAGGGCTTCCTTGGCCAGGAGCGCCGCCTTTTCCATGGTTCCCCCGATCCCCACTCCCACCACCAGCGGGGGGCAGGCGTCGGCGCCTTTTTCCCGGATGGCTCCCAGGACGAATTCGATCACGCCCCGACGCCCCGCCGAGGGGGGGAGCATGCCCAGGGCCGAGGCGTTTTCGCTTCCGAACCCCTTGGCCGTCACCACCACCCTGACCCGGTCGCCCGGGACCAGGCGGGTGTGGATGACGGCGGGAGCGTTGTCGCCGGTGTTCACTCTCCGCAGCGGATCGGAGACGGTCGAATGCCGAAGGCGATGGGTTCTGGTCCCTTCCCTCACCCCGGCGTTGACGGCCTCCTCCAGGGCGCCGCCGACCAGGTGGACGTCCTGGCCGACCTCCAGAAAAACCACGGTCATCCCGGTATCCTGGCAGACGGGAACCTCGTCTTCCGCGGCGGCGGCGGCGTTGTCCAGGTGGATGCCGGCCAGCCGGCCGGAGAGGGAGCCGTTCCCCTTCCGTACGTCCGCCATGATTTTCATGACCTCGGGGTCCGCGATCAGGTTGATCCGGCCGACCAACCCGCTCACCAACCCGCTGACGGCCGAGACTTCAAGTTCGCGCATCGCCCGCCTCCCCGCCGTAGGAAGCCCAGCAGTCGTTCTTTTCCCAGACCGTGATCCGGATCAACCTCGCCCCCGCGCGGCCCGCGGCGGCGGCCGACTTCTCGTAGACGATCCGGGCCAGATTCTCGGTGGTGGGGAGCACGTCCCGGAATTCGGCGGTATCGTTCAACAGCCGGTGGGTCCAACCCGAAACCGCCTCCCGCAGAATTTCCCGCAGAACGCGGAAGTCGAGAACCATTCCTGCTTCCAGCCGCCCGCTTTCCACCGCGGCTTCCACCCGGTAGTTATGGCCGTGAACGCGGGCGCATTCGGGGCCGGCGCCGCCGTGGAAATGAGCGGCGGAAAATTCGATGGCGACTCCGGTCCGGTACCTCACCCGTCTTCGCTCCCCTCGGTCGTTTCCGCGCCGGCCGCTCGGTCGATCGTAACCGCGCCGGGAGCGGGGCGCCCGTATCCGTAACGGAAGTAATCCAAAATTCCTTCGCTGATCGCCTCCGCCACCCGTTCCCGGTGAGAGAGGCTGTCCAACCGTTCTTTTTCCCGGCGGTTGGAAAGAAAACCGGTTTCGACCAGAACGGCGGGCATGCGCGTGCGCTCGATCACGTAAAACCGGGCGGTCTTGACCCCGCGGTCCGGGCTTCCCGCGGCCGACGACAGCCGGGCCTGAACGTTGCCGGCCAGCTGTCGGCTGCGCAATAATTTCCCCCGCGGCGTGCTCGAGGGGGGAACGAAACTCTTGAACTCCTCCAGTTCCAGAACGGCGTTTTCCAGTCGGGCCAGGCGCCGGGAAAGAGAATCTCCCGCCGGAGCGGCGTAAAAGGTCTCGGTGCCGCTGGCGGCCAGGTTCTCGGCGGCATTGGCATGAATGCTGACGAAAATATCTCCTTCCACCCGGTTGGCCAGGTCCACTCGATCGGGGAGGGAAACATAGACGTCGGAGTCCCGGCTCATGACGACTTCGAGCCCCGAAGACCGCAGCCGGTCCCGAACCCGGCGGGCGATATCGAGCGCCACCTCCTTCTCCTCGGACCCCCCCTCCCCCACCGCTCCCGGGTCGCGGCCCCCGTGCCCGGGATCGAGGACGATTCTGGGCCCGCTCTTTTCGCCGGCGGCGAAACGCTCCGCGCTCGCGGGAGGGACCAACCCGGGAAGGTCGACCAGGGCCAGATACAGCGGGACGCAGAGACGTCCGTCGATCCAGACCGCCTCCGCGTCCATTTCCAGGTCCTCCCCGTCGAAAACGGCCAGAGCCGAGCCGGGGGTGAGGGTCAGGGAATGGCGGGGGGAAAAAAATCTGCAGAACTCTTCTCCGGACTCGAAGCGATACAAACCCCAGGCCCGGGCGACGGCGGCCGCGGAGATAAAGAGGGTGTCGCGGTGGGGAAACGACCTGGTGCGGACCTCGGAGACGGGGCCGCGGATGACCGCCGCTCCCACGTCGGGAGAGGCGGCCGGACCCAGGCAGAACGCCGCCAAAACTCCCAACATCCGTATCGTCGTCCGTTGCATGCGCGTGCTTCTCTCAAAAATCATATTTTAACAGAGCGGCCGGGCCAGAGCAGAAAAAGTTTGTTTGCGGCCGGGGCGATCCCCCGCCGCCGGAAACGGCGGCGGGAATTTGTTGCCAGAGCGCTTGGGGAATGGCAAAGTCGTTTCGGGTATAACGATGAACATATCCATCAACGAAAACTCCGGATACCTCCAGGTCGACCTGGAGGGCAACTTCGACGCCAACTGGTCTCAGGCTTTCAGCGACCGCATCGACTTCGCTCTTCAGGAGAACCGCCAGGGCCGTGCGCTCGATCTCGACCTGGTCATCGATTTGAGCGGAGTTTCGTACATATCCTCCGGGGGCATCAGGGTTCTACTGGCCCTGCACCGGAAAATGCAGGGAGCGGGCCGGCGGCTGGCGCTCTGCGACCCGGGGCCTCAGGTCAGCCAGGTGATGCGCATCAGCGGCATGTACGATCTTTTCGCCTTCTATCCCTCGGTGGGCGCCGCCGAGCGCCATCTCCGGGAGTTTCGCCCCTGATCACCGAACCGGGACGAGGCGCTCGGGTTTGAACGTATCTCCGTACAGTGGCGTGTGGTCCCGGATAAAGTCGCCCAGGGCTTCCCGGAGCGGAACCCCGGTTCGATATCGGTTCCGGCCCTCGGTGAACGCTTCGAAATAATCGCCGCCGCCCGCCAGGAACTCGTTCACCGTCACGCTGTAAACGGCCTCGTCCTCCAGCGCCTCCCCTCCCACCCAAACCCGCACCAGCCTGCGCCCCTGAGGCCGATCGAGATCGTATTCGGCCTTCAGCCCCGAAACCTGGAGCATTCCTTTGCGCAGGGTCAGGCTCTGTTCCAAGGCCCGCCTGATCTGGCTTCCGGTCATGCTCATCGTCACCAGCGAATCCTCGAAAGGAACCACTAAAAACAGATCGCGGCCCGTGATTTCACCCTTGAAGATCGGCCAACGGATCCCGTAGGGGTTTTCGAAGGCCAGGTCGGTTCCGGTCGCCGACCGCATGGCGTCGGCGATGATATCGCCCAGGCAGCTCTCTTCCCGGTCCCGGGAGACCAGGTCGCTCAAGGACATCCCGTAATCTCTCCGGCAGTCGGAGGGCAGACCGTTCTCGAGCCGGTCGAGTTCCCTCTCCACGGGGATGTCGGGCGGAATCGTTCCCTTGAGGTTTTCGAAAAGCCGGTACTCGTAATCGGCCACTTCTCCGGTCGAGGGATCGATCAGGAGGTCCAGCTTGCCCGCCCACCGTCCATACGAACCGGCTTGGCAGATGACGACCCCGTTGCGGATTTCGGGAGTTTCCAGCAGGGTGTGGCTGTGCCCGCCGATAATGACGTCGATGTCCGCAACGCTCTCCGCCAGGGTTTCATCGCCTTCCAGCCCCAGGTGGCTGAGGACGACCACCAGCGGCCGGGCGCCGGAAAAGAGCTTGATCTGATTGGCCGCCGACGAAACCGGGTCCCTGAAATCGATGTTGCCGACGTTGCCGCTGATGGTGATGGTGGGGATTTCATCGGTGGTGACTCCCACGATCAGGACCGTAACGTCCCCGGCCCGAGCGGTGAGGGAGGGCTTGAGAAATTCCACGAGCCCCACATTATTGTTCCGGTATACGTTGGAGCCCAGGAAAGGGAACCGGGCGGCGGCCGCCAGCGCTTTCAGGTTGTAGTAGCCGAAGTCGAACTCATGGTTGCCGACGGTCATGGCATCGTACCCCATACGGTTCATGAGGTCGATCATCGCCGCTCCCTTCTCCGCCTGGCCCTCGGGGGTCCCCATGAAAATATCGCCGGCGTCCAGAAGAAGCGTGGGGATGCCGGCGGCTTCGTTCTCGCGGCGCACCCGGGATATCCAGGCGGCGAGGACGGCGGCGCCGCCGGTGAGGTCCCGGCTTCCGGCCGTCCGCTCGGGAAGAATATGCCCGTGGATGTCGTTGGTATGGATGATGCAGAGGGGCTGCAGCTCCTCCCGGGGGCCGCACCCCCAGAAAAGCAGGAGCATGAGCACGATCGCGGGCGCGACCGACAGTTTTCCTCGAACCTTGTTGCCCGTCATCGTTCCTCTCGATCCGCTTTCTCGGCGCCGCCGCGGCCCGGCCGCCGGCGCAGGCTGAGGATACCCGGTCCCCGCCGTAATCTCAACGTTTCTCGTTTCCCGCCGCTTTCGGGGACGCCGGCGCGGCCAGGGCCGCCGCCAAACCCGAATGCCGCCCCACCCGGCGAAGAACCGCCTCCCGGAACCCCGTTTCCGAACATCTGACTTCGACCCTTGTGCGGGCGCGCGTAATTCCCGTGTAGATCAGTTCCCGGGTCAACTCGGGGCCTTCCCCCGGAGGGAGGACGAGGAGGACCCCGTCGAACTCCGAACCCTGTGCCTTGTGCACGGTCAGGGCGAACGCGGTCTCCAGCTCCGGCAGGAGCGCGGGAGGAAAACGGCGGGGGACGGGAGGGGCGGCGGACGCCGCGGGAGGGAAAAATGCCGCTAAAACGCCCTCGTCGTCGAGGATCACGCCCACGTCGCCGTTGAAGAGTCCGAGCGAATAGTCGTTGCGGGTTATGATCACGGGACGGTGATCGTACCAACCCGGCCCCGGATGCAGACGATGCTTCCCGACGTCCGGCGAGGACAGGACCGCCTCCGCCGTCCGATTTATCCGCTCCACTCCGTAGGTTCCCGAACGGAACGGACAGAGCACGCGGAACCGTTCCAGGGCCAGAAGCGCCTCTGCGGGGCCGCCGGCGTTCAGGAACGGCCCGTATCCCTCGCGGATCGCCTGCTCGAGTTCCTCGACCGGCAACCCCCGGGAGGCGGCGGGGGAAACGCCGATGGGCTTCCAGATAACCTCGCTCGCGTCAGCCACCGGCCCGGGCTCCCGGGCCGGGTGCCGCAGCCTCTTCCAGGCCTCTCCGGCCGTCGCCTCGTCCTCGACCCGGTTGACCAGGCGGCTGAGGGCCCCGATCGCGCCGCGGGGGTGAAAACGATGGCTGTAGGTCAATTCGACCAGGCATTCCGATAATCCGCCGGCGGCGGGGCCCATAGCCGTAACCTCCGGCTTCAGACCGGTGTCCCGGCGGTAGTCTTCGAGCAGCGCCGGAGAAAAGGCCCCCATTCCGCCGGCGGCGCAGATATCGCCGAGGACGAACCCGGGCTCCACCGAGGCCAACTGGTTCATATCCCCCAGCAGGATCAGACGGGTCTCCCCGTCCAACGCCTCCAGCAGTCTCGCCATCTGCGGCAACGCGATCATGCTGGCTTCGTCCACGATCACCAGGTCGGCTACGAGGGGATTCCGCGGCCCGTGCCGGAATTCCCGGGTCCCGCTCCGTACTCCCAGCAGGCGGTGTATGGTCGAAGCGTTCCGGGGAAGCAGTTTCCGTATCCGTTCGGGAATGGCGGCGGCGGCGACCGTTCCGCTCATGCTCTCGGTCACCCGGGCGGCCGCTTTGCCGGTGGGAGCGGCCAAAGCTATCCGGAAACCGGTCTCTTCCCCGATCTCGGCCAAAAACGCCGCGATCCGCGCGGCGGTATAGGTCTTCCCGGTTCCGGGGCCGCCGCTGATTATGAGAAGGCGGTTGCGCCAGGCGGCGTAGGCGGCCAGGCGCTGTCGGTCCCCCCCCCGTTCGGGGGGCGCGGGAAAATACCGGAGCAGCCGCGCGCCCAGATCGGGTGGAGGGGTCCGATCCCGGCGCGGACGGCTCAACTCCTTGAGGGCCGCCGCCGCCGATGACTCGAAATCCCAGTAACGCTGCAGATAGAGGAGACCGTCGGGGCCGCGGACTATCGGACGGCGCGATTCCGGAGGCCCGATGACGGCGCTCACGCCGGGTGAAGCGAAAAAACGTTCCCACCGTTCGTCGGGGGAGAGCGTCGGAACGGCGTCCGCGCTAAAAAGTCGCCCTTCGATCTTCGCCGGATCGAGACAGCTGTGACCGTTCCCCACCGCCCGGCTCAGCATCCCGGCGACCAACCGCAGGCGCGGGTCGGCGGTGCCCGCCAGACGGCAGATGAAGTCGGCGAAGCGCTCGTCCAGTTCGCGGAAAACTTCGGCGGAAGCCCGTCGGCGGCTCTTCATGCTCCTCCCCCTTCAAGCAGCAGATCGGAGAGTTCGCCGATCAGACCGGCGGCGGGCCGGTCGGCGTAAATCCCCCGTCCGGGGGTTCCGTCGACGCCGCGCAGGAACACGTAGAAAATTCCGCCGAACCCGGTTTCGTATTCGTACCCCGGTACGGTGTCGAGCAGATGGGCGTTGAGGGCCACCGTGTACAGCAGGTACTGAACGGCGTACCCGCGCTCCGCCATCTCCCGGCGGAGCCCCTCGGGGGCGAAACCCACGGGTTGACCGTTCAGCCGGTTCGATTTCCAGTCGACGAGGTAGAACTTCCCCCCGCGCCGGAATATCAGATCGATATAGCCGGTCATGAATCCGCGCGGGATGAGCCGGTTCCACCCCTCCAGCGCTTCCGTGAAAATCCTTTTCCGGGGGTCTTCCCCCCAATAAGTCCCGAGGATATTTCTCCATTCCGAGGTGAAAATCCGTTTGCGGGAGGCCAGGGGGAAATCGAACTCCATTTCGCTGACGCGGTCGCGGCGCGGGATCCGCTCCAGGACGATTTCGCCGTGCGCGTCCAGCGGGGTGGTCAAAACCGAACGGATCATTCCCGCCACCGACCGGCACCGGGTCTCCCGCTCCGCCTCCGTACCGGAGAGACGGTAGCGGTCGAGACCGTTCGAGACCGCCGCCAGCAGGGCTTCGTCCCCCACCGCGAAATCGACGGTCTCCAGGATCGAGTGCCAGCATTCCCCGGTTCGGGCCCCGGCGGGAAAGTCGAAGATCGTCTTCTCCCCCTCCTCCTCGCCGCCGGCCTCCCGAGCCTCCCCGCCCGCATCGTAATCCCGGGAATCGGCGGAGGCCCCCGGAAACGACGGCGCCGCCGGATGGAGATCGGAAAAACTCGAGTGCCCCCAGGCAGCGTCGAACCGGGGGCGGAGAAGAGGGTTTCCGCGGTCCGCGGTCAGAAGGGGACCACCGTCCGCCTCACCGCCGGCGCGGACTGCGACGGGAGGAAGGTCCGTCTCCCCCCCCCTTTTTTCTTCCACGTGGATCGGCGAATCCGCGGCCGACCACGCCTCCCGCGGATCGGTCCCCAGGATGTGGCCCAGCGGACCGGAATCCTCGCGGATGTCCCCCCAGGCGAGGTACGTCCGGTTGATGCCGCGGGTCAGGGCCACGTACAGCAGACGGACGCTCTCCTCCCTGAGCTCCGCGGCGGCCGCTTCCTTTCCGGGGCCGTCCCGGTCGAAATCGAGGACCGCCGACGGATCCGACCCGGCGGCGGGGGGGCGGTGGTATTCCCGGACCGGGCTCCGGTCCGCGCGCGCGGGGCGCCAGAGCGTCGGAACGAAAACCACGGGGAACTGCAGCCCCTTGCTTTTAAAGACGGTCATGATCTTGACCGCTCTGGAGTCGCTCTCCAGGCGGATTTCGATGTCGTCCTCCCAGGGCGCCGGGAAGGCCCGGCGGGATTCCAGCCAGCGGACGAGTCCTTCCGGACCCAGCCCCGACTCCGCGCAGGCCGCCTGCCCCAGTTCGGCCAGATGGAGAAGGTTCGTCAGCGCCCGTTCCCCGCGGCGCCTTCCCAGAAGATGTGCGCGCATTCCCGTCTCCCGCGCGAAGAAGTTGAACCCCGCTATGAACGAACTCGAGCGCCAACGCTTCCGGGCTTCTTCGAGGAGCTCCTTGATCCCGGCCAGGGAGACGGGCCGGCCGGTGACGGGACTCCGGACATCGGTACCGGCGAGCAGCGCCGACACCTGGGCCGCACCGCCGAAGAAGATATCGGCCGCCGGCAACGAACGCAGCGACCGGATGTCCCCGGGATCGGCCAACCCTTTGAGGAGAAGATGAAAATCCACGGCTTCGGGGGAATCGAAGACGGAACCGGTGTTCTGCTGGACGGTGGGGATTCCGCGGCGGAGAAAGGCGTCGGCGATCAGGTCGGCTTCCCGGTGGGTCCGGACCAGAACCGCCATGTCCGACGGAGCCAGAGGGCGGCCGCCGAGGGCGACCGCCGGATCGGCGAGCAGGCGCGCGGCCTCGGACGCCACGTCGGCATAAAGCCGCCGGGCCCGGGCCGAACTTTCCCCCGGCGCCTTTCCCCGCCCGGAATCGGCCCAGTCCGGGTAGTACCAGATCCGAAACGGACGTTCGTCCGGTTTTCCGCCGATTTCCAGAAACGGAGCCTCCCGCCGGGGCGCGGCCTTTACTTCGCCCGCGAAGGGGAGTTCGGGGTTGATGAAGGCGCGGCGGCGGGAGGAGTCGCGGAAGAGCAGGTTGACGGCGTCGACCAGAGCCGGTTCGGAGCGGTGGTTGACGTCGAGGCGGTAACGCCGGTTTTCGGGGACGGAGCGGGCGGCGGCGTAGTACGTGTGAATATCCCCGTTGCGGAAAGAGTAGATGGCCTGCTTGGGATCTCCCACCAGAAATACGGGCCGTTCGCCGCCGAAGAAAATCCTGCGGAAAATCCGGTATTGCACCGGATCGGTGTCCTGGAACTCGTCGATGAGCGCGGCTTGAAAACCGCCGCGCAGCGCCGAGACCAGAGCGGAACCCGAAACCGGGTTTTCCAGGGCCCGGAGAAACCGCAGCAGGAGCTCGTCGTAGGTGATCCGATCGTCCCGGCGCGAGTGGAAACGCTCGGCCACCTCCTCTACCGCCGCCGCCGGGGCGCTTAAGCGCGCCGCGGCCAAAGCTTCGACGAACGTGCGGCAGCGGTCGAAAAAAGGATGAGGGGGAAGTCCCGGCGACCCCAGGTTCAGCCGGGTTTCGAGGTGGGTCCGCGTCATTTTTTCCAGAAGCCGGTCATCCCCCGGAGCGACCGGAAACGGATTTCCCCCGGCCAGACCTTCGATGAAACCGAAAACGGCTTCCGAAACCGCGCTTTTCCTGACCTTCCCCTCCCGCAGGGCGGCGCGCACCTCCGGTTCCGACCAAGCCGCCAGCATGGCCTCGTATTCGGCTGCCGGGAAAACCGCCGGCCCCGGCGTCGGCAGCAGCCGGGCGTACGGCTTGGAGATTCGTTTCAGGGCGGCGGCGACCAGCCCCTCCAGGGCCATCGCCCCCAAAACGGCACGTTCCCGGTCGGTCGCGTCGAGGACATGGGCGCGCCACCAGTCGCGGCAGAGGTCCTCCACCGTCCCCCGGGGATCGCCGCTGAGCTCGATCCGGAACTCCTGCCCGCTTTCGAAGGCGTACTCCTGAAGGATCCGGTTGCAGAAACCGTGGATGGTGGAAATAGCGGCGGCATCGTAGTTCAGCAGCGCCGAGCGCAACCGGCGCCCCCGGCGGGAGCGTTCTTCCTCATCGGAGCCGGAAACGCCGGCGGCGGGGAGGCCGAGGATCCTCTCGATCCGCTCCCGGTCGGGGTCCCCGGGGTCGAGATTCCCTTCCAGAAAAATTCTCCCCTTTTCCAGGATGCCCCGAAGGCGGTCCCTGAGTTCCCGGGTGGCGGCTTCGGTGAACGTGACCACCAGGATACGGTCCACGGCGAGGCCTTCCACCGCCGCCAGCCGCAGGTAGAGGCTTTGGATGCTGTAGGTCTTCCCGGTACCGGCGCTGGCTTCGATCAAGTTCACGCCGCCCAGGGGGAAATCCGGGCGGTAGATGACGTCGCGCAGGGGTTTGCCGGTCACGTTGTCGGCCACGACCGCACTCCTTGGAGTTTTTCGAGCAGGGGGGCGAACACCGCCCTCGCCACTTCCGGGAAACGGGGATGAGAAACGGGGCCCGCTTCCCCCAGCGCCCGGCGCTGATAGGCGTCGTCGCCGTCGCCGGGGAGTCCCCGGTGACCTTCCCATGCCTGTTCGGCCGCGGCCAGGGCCTCTCCCTCCGGTCCGTGGGCCTTGCGGATATAGGCCCAGGCGGTTTCGGGGGCGAAGGGAAGCGGTTTTTCCAACCCCTGAAGCATCATCTCCAGCAAGCTTTGCAATCGGGCGCGGGCTTCGGCGGCGGCGAGACCTTCGATCAGGGCGCATTCCTCCAGTGAGACCAGCAGCATCGGGGTACGTTCCCGGCAGGCGCAGACGGCAAGGTGAGCCACCCAGCCCCGGATCAGGTCCAGAGCGCGCAGCTTTCCCCCCGGGCGCCATTCCAGGGACCACCCCGGACCGGACCCGGACCGGTAGAGACGACGGCGCCCTTCGATCCTGATTCCTTCGATATCGACCTCCACCGGCAGGATCTCCCCGCCGGAGCGCAGATGGTCCTCCAGCTCTCCGGCAAGGCCGAAAACGCTCAGATCGCGCCGCATGAACAGCTCCACTTCCTTCACCAGCAACCGGGCCTGCTCCTCCCCCGCCCGCAACGGAGCTACCAGGCCTCGGGCCCTAAGGCTCCGGGTCAACCGGTCCCGGGCGCCTTCCAACCAGGCGTCGGCGATCTCCCGGCGAGCGGCGTGCCGGGAAAGCGGATCCATTTCCAACAGTTCGTCGTCCGGGAAAAAGCGCCGGGGCGGGGAAAATTCGGTTTTAAGCGCTTCCCGGTACAGAAACCGCGCGGGATTGCTCCAGAACCTCTCCAGATCGTCCAGGCGCCATTCCCGAACCGAATCCGCGAGCGGAAGAGGGCTTCCGGCGAAAAACCGCGGAACCGCGGAAAACTCCGCCTTCCCGGCCTCCGCCAGCGCCCGCGCTCCCGCCAGATTCTCCCGGGAATAGGAGAACAGTCCGCTCTTTTCCCGGAAGTAGTCCGGGGAAAACGGCTGCAGGCGGTGCAGGGTTTCGCAGTAGAGCAGTTCCTGGCCGTCGGCGGACGCATGGGCGGGAGGAAGTTCGAAACCTTCCTTCAAATAGCTCCTCAGTTCGCTGAGGACGGTCGAGGGAGGGATCGCTTCGTTGTCGTTGCGGGACCGGCCCGTATAGCAAACGGCGAACGCCTCCCGGGCGCAGAGGAGCGCTTCCAGAAAAGCCTGGCGATCCTGGCCCGGAGGGGAGCGATCGCCCCGGGCCGGATTTGTTTTCAGAAGGTCGAACCCGGCACGCCGGTGGGACCGGGGAAATTCGCCGTCGTTCATTCCCAGCAGGCAGACCAGCCTCCGGGGAACGGGCCGCCCGGCCCTGAGAGCGCTCACGACCACGGCGTTGCGGGTCAGCGCGTCCGGTGGATTTTCCCGGCGCTCCAGCCTCCGAACGAGAAATTCGGCCACGGGCTCGATCGGGATTTCCCCGGAGACGCCGGGGAGCTCGCCCATGCTCGCGACCGCGTTCAGCGCTCCCTCGATCGCCGCCGCCTCCCGGTAGTCCTCCTCGGAACCGGCGGCGCAGAAGCGGTCCCAGATCTCCCGCAGACGTTCGCTCCATCCCCGAAGCGTCTCCCGGCCGGATAAGACGCGGCACAGGTCCAGCAGCGCCTCCAGCAGGCTCTCCAGTTTCCCCACCGCCTCCGCGTCCTCGCCTTCCACCGCCGGGAAAGGCGCGAGGACCCTTTCCCCTCCGTCCAGCTCCAGTTCGCCCCGGCGCATGGCGTAACCGAGAAGCATCCTGTCCACCCCTTCCCGCCACGAATTTTCCCGGTAGGCGATCCCCACCTCCTTTTCCCGCTGACCTTCGTCGAAACCCCAGCGGACCCCGCATTCGGGCGCCCATTCCCGGAGAAGATCGGCCTCCGCCCGGCCGATGCCGAAAGCTTCCCGGAGCGGTCGGTATTCCAGGAGTTCCACGACCGAGGAGAGTTCGAACCTTCCTTTCGGGATTTCCAGGAGCCTCATCAACAACGAGGAGAGCACGCCGGCCCCGGCGCGGGTCCGTTCGGCCACGACGAAGGGAATGTTTTCGTCGTCGGCCTCGGAGAAGCCCGGGAATATCGATTCCACCAGGGGCATATAGACTTCGATGTCTCCGACCAGCACCTGGACCTGGCGGGGCTGCAGTGTCCGGTCCCGGGCGAAAGCGTCGAGGATAACGTCCTTGACCGTCTCCACTTCGCGCCGGGGCGAATGGCAGATATGGATCGCCAGGGAGCCGTCGCCGCGCTCGACCGGCAGCCGGGCGCGGCTTTCGGCGTCCCCCGAGCCCGGGATCCAGCGGCGCCGGGCGATATCTTCCTGAATCGCCCCCAACACCCCGGGGGAAGAGGTCTCGGCGCTCAACTCTTCCACCTGGCCGCCGGTGCGGTCGAGAACGTCGCCGAGGAAGTCCCGGCTGACCTTTCCCAGGGAACTGAGCAGCGGGTTTCCCGTTTCCAGGTATTCGTCCCCCAGCGGCCCCCCGCTCGCTGCCCGTCGCTCCCTCCGCTTCTCTTTGCCGCGCCGGCTGACGTCGGAAAACCACTCCTCCCGGCACGGGTTGAAAAGGTAGAGGGAGACCGGGATCAGCGTGGAGACGGAAAAGAAAAAATCGAGATACACCGGGGACAGGCTTCCCGGAGTCAAGACCCGGAGTCGGGGGTAGCGTTCGGCCAGGCCCGCTGTTTTCAGCTTCTCCCCGGGGGAGAGCAGTTCCCGGGGGTAGCCCCCCGCTTCCTGCCTCTGCAGCTCCCTCCACAAGCGCCGTTGCCAGCGCTCCTCCGGAGCGTTCTTCCCGGCCTCGTCCTCATCTTCCCACCCCAGGAGCATCTCGGGGCGGTAGAGCTGGTAATCGTCGACGAGCTCGGCCAGGGTCCCGGCCAACCGGAAGACGCGCATTTCCTCCGGCGGGGAACCCAGATACTCCGCCACGGGGAGGCATTCCTCGTTTTCCAGAAAATCCCGCCGGGAAAGAACGCCCCGGATCCTCCATTGCAGGGCTTCCTTCCCCCAGGGGTGAAACCGTTCCTTCCGGGGGTCGACCCCGCCGCGGCGCATGTAGCAGAGCCAATCGTTGAAGAACAGCTCCAGAGGATAGAACTCCCAGTTCGCCAGCACCCGGCGCAGGTTGCGGCGGCGACGGTCGTAGAGAAAGTAATGTTTGAGCCAGGCCCCGACGACTCGGCTCTCCACCACCACGCACTCCCGCTGAAAAGGGTCTTCGGGAGGAGCGGCTTCGGTGGCGGCGAACAAATGTTCGGCCAGAGCCTCCATCCGATCGCCCCAAAAAACCTGCAGATTTCTCAATGCCGCCGTTTCCTTTCCCCGGCCGCTCCCGGGTTCGAGGTATTGTAACATCCCCAAGACGCGGGCGGAAGCGGGCGGAGCACCGCGGGAGAAGCAAAAAAAAACTGCAATATCCCAAAAATATTGTTTACAGCCGGGGCCCTCTCCGGCATGCTTACCCGCAAGGCTATCTGGATTAGCCCCGCGAGACGGATCTGGTGCCAAAGATGCCGGCTCGATTACTGGAGAATATGGCACATCGGAGATGTGAGGAAAGAGCATGGATATCTATGTCGGCAACCTCCCCTACGACGTCAGCGACGACGAGTTGCGTCAGATGTTCGAGAGCTATGGGGCGGTGGCCTCAGCCCGGGTGATCATGGACCGCGCCGCCGGACGGTCCAAGGGTTTCGGTTTTGTGGAAATGCCCGATCGGGCCGAAGCCGAAAAAGCCATTGAAGCCATGAACGGCTCCGAGGTCGGTGGACGCGCCCTGCGGGTCAACGAGTCGAAGCCTCGGCCCAAGAACGACAATCGCGGCGGAGGCGGCAGAGGCCGCTGGTAACCGCTAACACGCGCGAAACGACCGGGCGCCCGGACCCGCAAGGTCCGGGCGCCCGGTTTTTTTTCAGGTTGCGGCCCCGGCGCCGGGAGCGCCCGTTTCCGGGGTCTCCTCTCGCAAAAACGCTTCCAGGGCGGAGGGCTCGAACCCTTCCAGCACCCGGGAACCGCGGGAGAACACCGGCACCCGGCCCCGGCCGGTCAAGCGCTTGAGGTCCCCGTAGGCGTCCGAGTCCGCTTCCACGTCGCGGTTCCGGAACACGACGCCTCGGCGGCGCAGATACTCCTTGGCCGCCCGGCAGTGGGGGCAACCTGCCAGGGAATAGAGGATCAAGGGCTCCGCCGTCAATAGCCCACCAGCCCGCGGAGGGCGAAGAGCGCCGAGTCGTAGTCCGGCTCGTCCGCCACTTCCCCGACCACCTCGCAATACCGGGCGATGCCTTCGCGGTCGATCACGAAGACCGCCCGGGCCAGGAGCCGCAGTTCCTTGATCAGGATCCCGTAGCGGTAGCCGAACCAGGCGTCCCGGTAGTCCGACAGCGTCTGCAGGTTTTTTACCCCGTTGGCCCCGCACCAGCGTTTCTGCGCGAAAGGGAGGTCCATGGAAATGGTGTATATTTTCACTTTCGGGCCCATCTCGGCGGCGGCCCGATTGAAATGCCTGGTCTCGATGTCGCAGACGGGAGTATCCAGGGAAGGGACGGAGGTGATGACCATGGGCTCTCCTTTGATCTGATCCATGGTGACCTCGTTCAACTCGTTGTCCACCACCCTGAACCCCGGCGCGGGCATCCCCGGCTTCAGCTCCTCGCCGACCAGGGTCAGGGGGCGCCCCTTCATGGTGACGACCCCGGCGCGCTCCGGAAGTTCGAATCGGCCGCGGTCCAGATACGACTTCAGCCACCAGTCCATTGCCAGCTCCTTCCCGGGGTTTCCCCGAGGTTGTTTGAACGGCCCCGATTGAAGTATACCACGTTTTTCCCGGAAGCCGAAGCGCCCAGCGACGGAGCGCGGCATTAATCCGCCGCCCGGAGCAGACGCCGGAGGCAAGGGATACAGGCGGTCGCCAGGAGGGCGACTCCGGCGTAGCCGGCCGCCGCCGCGACGGCGACGCCGGCCAGGGGAAGAACCGCCCTCATCAGCACCGCGAAGAGCACGCAGTTGATCTCCCCGCTGATCAGAAGCGGCCCGACCACCTCCAGGGCGCAGGGAACCCCCGAGGACCGGCTGATAATGGCCAGCGTCATCAGATACACCGCGGGGAACGCGGCGAAGACCGAACCCGCCACCGGTCCGCCGATCTCGCCGAAGAGCACGGCCAGGGCCACCACCGTACCGCTCAAGGCCGCGCGCGCGGCCAGGGCGCCTTTCCGCGCCTCCATCTGCGGCCGCCCGCACCGTGAAGCGGTCGGCCCGGAAAAGATCAGGACCGCGGCCGCGAGCACGCCCGCCCACACCCCCAGTGCAACGGCCGAAGGCAGCGGGGAAACCGCGAAAACCGCCAGTTGCAGCAGCAGCCAAGCCCCCAAGCCCGTTGCCAGCCCGACGGCCGCGCCCCGGCGCGGCGCGACCAGGGCGAAAATACCCAGGAAAGCGGCGTTGACGGAGAAGGTCAGGGGAAATGCGCTCAGAGCCCGGTCGAGTTCGCCGGGTCCGCGCGCCCAACCCAGGAAAAGAAAAGTCACCGCCGAGGTCGAGGGGAGTCCTCCCGCCAGTCCGCCCAGGCGCGGATTCAGACGCTCGGCGATCAGAGTCGTGGCCAGGATCCAGAGACCGCCGACCAGGAAGCTCAGAAGAAGCTGAAGCGGGAAGAGGCGCCCGGGGTCCATGCTCACTCCCGGTCGGGCGGCGTTCTCCCCGATACTTCGTCCCAGAGCGGATCGAGACGGTCGAGACCGGCTTCGGCCAGCTCGAGGCCGCGGGCCCGGGCCAACTGCTCCATCTTCTGAAACCGCCGGACCCAGCGGTCCACCATCTCGTGCAGAGACGTCTCGGCGTCGATCGAGAAAAACCGGGCCAGGTTCACGACCGAAAAGAGCAGGTCTCCTATCTCCTCGTTCAGGCGCTTGAGATCGCCGCGGCCGATCTCTACTTCGACTTCGGCCGTCTCCTCCCGGATTTTCGCCACGACGCCGTGCGGGTCCTTCCAATCGAAGCCGATGCGCGCCGCCTTCTTCTGGACTTTCTGAGACCGGGCCAGGGCCGGCAGATGGTCCCAGGTCTCGTCGAAAAAACCCGCCGGGGCATGGCCTTTTTCCTCGGCCTTGATCCCCTCCCAATTGACGACGACCTCGTCGGCCCCGCTCACCTCGACTTCGGCGAAGACGTGAGGATGGCGGCGGATCATCTTTTCGGTTATTCCCCGGCAGATCCCCTCCCAGCCGATATCGGCCTCTTCCGCGGCCGTCCGGCAGAGCATCAGGGTGCCGAAGAGGAGGTCGCCCAGTTCCTCTTCCAGGTTCTCCCGGTCCAGGGCGTTGATGGCCGCGACCACTTCGCAGGCTTCTTCCCGCAGGCACGGCCGCAGGGTGGCCAGGGTCTGCCGCCGGTCCCAGGGACAGCCGTCGGGGCCGCGGAGACGGTCGATCAACTCCACCAGTTCATCCAGTTCCTTCATGGGGTTCTCCTTGACGCCCTACCCGCCCGGCGGTTCGTGGCGAATCGGGGCGGGAAATGCTATGCTTTGATCGGAAGCATTGTGGCATGAATCTCCCGCTAAGCAATACAATCATCCCTCTCCTGCTTCTGCTGGGAATGGGGCTCGGCGTCGGCTGCGGAGACGCCGGAAAGGAGCAGGCCGCCGCGGAAGAGGAGCGGGTGACGGCCGAGGGGATCCCCCTTCACGAATACAACCGGGTCGCTCTCCGCGCCGACGCCGAACGGGTCATCGCCGACGGAGACGCGGTCAAACTCACCTTCTACGGGGCCTCCCGGATGGTGGGGGGGGCCTGCACGCTGGTCGAGTACCGGGGACGCAGGCTTCTGGTCGACGCCGGGATTTTTTACATGAAAAGTCTCGCTTCCCTCGACCGTCAGTTTCAATTCGATCCTTCCACGCTGGATTGGGTCGTTCTCACCCACGCTCACGGGGATCACAACGGACGCCTCCCTCTCCTGTACCGCCGGGGGTATTCCGGAAAAGTTTACGCCACCCCCCCCACCCGCGATATCTCCCGGATCATGCTGGAACTGGCCGCTTCCATCGGCGTTCCCAAGTACCGGGTCGATTTCGCCAACCGCAGCGTGCACAACACCTCCTGCCCGATCGCCGAGGGGCTCGCGCCCATCGACCATCTCGACCTGAGGGAGGCTTCCGCCTGGTACGACATCATGGAATACCATACCTGCCCCCTCTGCCGGTCCCGGATGGCCGGGAAGAAGCGGGCCCTGGGCGAGGAAGTGATGACCTGGTTCGAGACCGTGGAACCGGGCGAGACCGAACAGCTGGCGGACGACGTTTCCTTCCGCCTCTTCAACGCCGGCCACATTCTCGGGAGCAGCCAGCTCGAACTTACCCTGGGCACGGGGGAGTCCGCCGTCACCATCGTCTTCAGCGGCGATTACGGGAACATCATCTCCCCGGTCCTGCGAAGGCCCGACCGTCTGCGCGACGCGGACTTCCTGGTCACGGAGTCGACCTACGGCGCGGTCCGAAAGAATTTTCAGGAACCGTATTTCCGGGATTTCGAGGAAGCCGTGGTCGAGGCCGTGTCCCGGGGAGAGCGGGTGATCATCCCCGCGTTCGTCTTGAGCAAATCGCAGAAAGTGGTCTCCCTGCTGTCGGAACTGGCGGCCCGGAACGAGATCCCTCCGGGGTGTCCGATCATCGTCAGTTCGCCGACCGTGGCCGCCCTCGACGAAGTCTACGACCGGTATCTTCAGAGCGCGCCCGAGGCCTATTTTTCCGACTATCTGCTGCGTCGGCGCGAGTGGCGGAACCCCTTCCGCAACCCCCGCCTCTTTTTCGGCTCCATCAAAAGCTACATCGAGAAAAACGGCGAGATCGGACGTCCCGCCGTCTTCGTCGTCTCCTCGGGGATGATGGACTTCGCGTCCTCCCTGCAGATGGCCAGGGATTACCTCTCCGACCCCAAGACCGATTTCTTCATCGTCGGCTGGCAGAGCGACGATTCGGTGGGCGCGGCGGCGATGAACCTCGACGAGGTGGTCATCGCCGGGGAACCGATCCCGGTGCGGGCCACGGTCCGTAAATTCGGCCAGTTCTCTTCCCACGGAGACCTGGACATGCTCTTGGAGAACATCGCCGGATACCGGGACCTCAAGGGAGTGATCGTCCACCACGGGGAAGCCGAATCGGCGGTCAACCTGGGCCGGGAGGTGGAAAAGGATTTCGGCATCCCGGTCTTCGTCCCCGCCTTCCTCGATTCCCTTTACCTGGACCGAAATTCCTTCCTCGAGGTCGTTCACGACGATTCCCCCCTGGCGGAAAGGCTCCGGCAGGTCGACCCCATCCTGGAACTGCCCGAAGCCAGCCGGCCCGGGAACCAGGCCGCGGCGGTAGGGAACCTGGCCCAGGCCGAACGGGCCTGGCTCGACGGCAACCCGGAAACGGCCCTGCGCTTCGCCCGCAACGCCACCGCCCGTTATCCCAACCTCGCCGACGCCTGGTACCTGACGGGAAGGGTAAACCTCGAACTGGGACGGGAGGAGGAAGCCGAAACCGCTTTCCGCGAAATGATCTCGATCAATCCGACCGACTATCGCCCCTACCTGGGCCTGGCCGAAATGCTCGTCGGCAAAGGGGACCTGGACGGCGCGGTCGTGGAGCTGCGCAGCTGCCTTTACCAGAACCCGAACGACGTCCGGGCCCTATCCCTGCTCGGAGACATCTATTCGTCATCCGGCCACGAACGGACCGGCCTGGAACTGCTGCGCGCCGCCAACAGCATCGATCCCTACGACGAAGAAGTCGGCGCGCGCCTCAAGAAAAGCGCCGCGGCGATGACGGGCGAAGACGTCTGCTACGTGGCTTCGGAAAACAGCGAGTATTTCCATTACCCCTGGTGCGAATCCGCCCGGAGAATCGATCCCGCCCGCGCGGTCCGGAGCCGGGACCGGTCCTGGTTCGTCCGGCAGGGAAGAAAACCGTGCCCGGGCTGCAACCCCTGATCCGGGGCGCGGATCTGCGGAATCCGGGGATCAGGGGCTCTTGCGCAGGCGCAGTTCGCAGAACCGTATTTTGGCCTCGATCTCGCGGGACTTGAACCCGGGAGCGCGCTGCCTGATCTCGTCGAGGAGGGCCAGGGCCGCCCGGTAATCTTCGAGAACGCCGCCTCGGCGGCCTTTGAACTCGTTGTCCCGGGCCCGGTCAAGCAGCGCCAGCGCCTCCGTCCAGGCCGCCTCGGCCTGAAACCCGCTCGGGGTCGGAACGGCGGCCGTCGCCGGCGGCGCCTTCTCGCCGCGCTGCAGGAACACCACCGTCAGGGCGATCGCCCCCGCCAGCAGCGCCAGCACCGCCGTTCCCGCCGCCGCCCGGCGCAGGGCGTGTTTTTTCAGGGCCCATCCCACCCAAAAATGCGTTTTCGGTCTTTTGAAACCCATCTCCCCTTCCCCGGTTGCGGGCCCGGCGGCGGCGCCAACCTTTGATGAATAATAATATCAGCAGATAAGAGCCGCTGCCAGCTCCGAGGGCGAGAACGCACCCGCCCAGGTACAGGGGGGAGACGATGTCTCCGGCCAGGCCCCCGAATTCCGCCCAGGATCCGGGCATGCGGAAGGAGACCGGCTCGATCCCCAGCAACCAGGCCCCGAAAAGGTAGTCGGCCCCGTAGATGAAGACCCCGTTGAAGGGGTTGACCATCAGCGTTCCCAGGTAGGTTGCTGCCAGGTTGGCCCTGAGGAAGGGAGCGGCCAGCAGCGCCGCGACCATGCCCAACCCGAAGGAAGGAACGATCGAGAGCGCCAGCCCCAGAGCGAACCCCAGGGCGATCCCGGAAGGGCTCCCGTTTCCGGTCAGTATCCAGAGCAGGGCCCGGCGGAAAAGCCCCTTCCCCCCCGAGCCGCCCGTCTCCCAGGGGGAACGGGCTTCGCGGAGTTTTTCCCGAAGCCGCTTCATCGCTCCTGGGGGAGACGCCGTCCCAGCCTTCTCCCCCAGTATATGAACGGGGTATCGGCGGCCGCCACGATCAGTTTGAAGACGTAGGTGGTGACGAAGATCTCCAGCAGAACGGGCCCCGGAAAGACCCGGTAGAAGGCGATCAGACAGAAGACCGCGGAATCGATAAGCTGACTGACCATGGTGGAAGCGTTGTTGCGGATCCAGAGGTGCCGCCCGGAGGTTTTTTTCTTCCAGTAATGGAAGGCCCAGACGTCGTGAAGCTGGCTGCTCAAGTACGCGCAGAGGCTGGCCAACGCTACCCGCGGGAAAAAACTGAAGATCTTCTCCAGGGCCGGCTGGGCGGTGTCCTCGGGCGCCGGAGCGAACCGCAGCGCCACCTGCATGTAGACCATCGCCAGGATCAGGGCCGCGAACCCCAGCCACACCCCCCGTTTCGCCTCTTTCTTTCCGTAAACCTCGGAGAGGATGTCGGTGGAGAAAAACAGCCCGGCGTAGAGTATGTTCCCCAGGGTGGCGGGGAGTCCGAACAAGGTGACCAGTTTCATCACCTGGATGTTGCAGACGATGATCGAGGTGACCATGACCATATAGAGTCCGTATTTCCCGAAAGCCCGGAAAAAAACAAGGACCGCCCCCAGGTCCAACAACATAAACCCCAACCAGAGCAGCTCGTTCGACATTACGGTTTTTCCCGGTTGTCCGCCTCGAACCGCAGGAGGAATATCTTCCAGGCCCGGCCCCGGCCGAACCCGCCGAGTTCGCCGTCGGCGCGGATGACCCGGTGGCAGGGGACAAGCAGGGGTACGGGGTTGGCGTGAAGCGCTCCCCCCACGGCCCGGGCCGCGCGGGGCTTTCCGGCCTTGCTCGCCACCCAGCCGTAACTTCGGGTCTGGCCGAAGGGGATGGCGGCGGCGGCGGCCCAGACCCGGCGCCGGAATTCCGAGGAACCCGCCGTATCCGCGGGCCCGGCGCCCAGAAGCCGCCGCCAATCGCGCGGGGCCCCCGGAGGGAGGAGAACGGGCTCCGCCGGAGGCCGCTCCGGGAGTTCCAGGCGCCTGACCCCGCCGTTCCCCTCCGCCACCTTCACTTCGCCGATGGGACTGGAAATGACCTTCAGGCCCACGACAGCCACCTGATGAGCAGGGACAGCGCCCCGGCCAGGATGAACTGGGTGTCGACGAAAACCTCCTGAAAGAGACCTTCGTATACGATCCGGCGGTGGTAGAGGTAGAGGTAGAGACAGGCGTAGGCTATCGCGGCCAGCATGGAGAAAGCCGGGGGCCGGAGCCAGCCTTCCGCCAGGCCGAAGCCGATCAGCGCGCCTATGGTCAGCAGCAGCGAAACCACCAGAACCTTGGTCCGGTTCCTTCCCAGGAGGAGGGGGACCGTTCCCCTCCCCAACAGCCGGTCGCCCTGGATGTCTCTGACCCCGAACAGGATGGATCTGACCAGGGAAATCCCCAGGACGAAGAGGAGGCCCACGACCGCGCTCGGAAACGGAACCGGCGCGGCCGCCAGCGTCAGCGGAAAACCTACGGTGATGGCGGCCCATCCGGAAGAGGAAGCCACTTCCCGGAACTGCGGCGAATCCTTGAGCCGGCGGAAACCCCGCTTTCGGGGCAGAACGGGAAAAAGATACAGGACCCCGGTAAGCACCACCAGGAGAGCGAGCACGGCCGGACCGGGCCCGGAAGCGAGACCGAGGCCGACCGCCACGGCCACCTCCGCGGCCGCCAACAGGCCCAGGGGGCGCCGGTTCCGACGGAAGAACTGATAACGGTAGGGAGCGTTGACCATGAGCGCCCGCTGGTCGGCGAAGAGATTGACGGTGTAGACGGCCTGGATCATGAGAAAGGAAAACGCCAGGGGAACGGGGGCGGGAGCGAGCCCCATTCCCAGCATAACCGCCAGGGTCAGGAACAAGGCCCCCGCCGCCACCAGAACGTTCCCCTTCACCAGGAGCCTCAGCCCGCGGAAAAACCAGCGCACGGGAAGGGCCCGGCGGTCCCGGGACCATTCCTTGAGCCGGTCGACCACTCCCTGAATCAGCCAGTTCGGGGTCGAAGCGCCCGCGGTTACCCCGACCGTGCGGTATCCCTCCAGTTCCGTCAGAGGCAGATCGGTCGCCGTCTCCACTTGAAACACCGGGAGCCCCCGGTTGCGCGCGATGGCGGTTAGGCGCGCGGTGTTGGCGCTGTTTTTACCCCCCACGACCACCAAGGCCCCCACCCTTTCCAGGAGACGGCCCAGTTCCCCTTGTCGTCCCCGGGTCGAAGCGCAGATGGTCTGGGCCACTTCCACCTCGGGGAACTTCTCCCGGACGGCCGCGGAGAGGCGGTCGTAGTCTTCCTGGCTTTTCGTGGTCTGGGAGACCAGGAGGACTTTCTCCAGGGGAGGGAGCCGGTCCACGTCTCCGAGGTTCTCCACCACGTATCCTTTTTCCCCGGCATACCCCTGAAGCCCCTTGACCTCGGTATGACCGGGATCGCCGAAGATGACGGTGGCGTAACCGCGGGCCGCGTATTTTTTAATGATCCCCTGGACTTTGAGAACGTCGGGGCAACTGGCGTCGCAGACCCGGGCGCCGGTCCGGACCAGGCGTTCGCGCTCGGCCGGGGAAATTCCATGGGCGCTGATGAAAACGGTTTTGCCCGGCCCCAGTTCGTCGATCTCCCGGCCGCTGCGGATCCCGTGGGATTGCAGCAGGGAAACCACCTGCGGGTTATGAATCAGAGGCCCCCAGGTCACGACGCCCGGGCCGCGGCGGCGGCTCCAGTCCACCACCATCTCCAGGGCGCGCTTCACCCCCATGCAGAACCCGGCCTCTCTGGCGACAATTATTTTCATCGATTCCGGGACGGCCCCCGGCCGGCTTTCCCCGGAGAGGCGCCGGCTCCTCCCTCCTGCATCAGGCCAGAATAATACGGGCGTCGAGGGCCCGGGCGCCCCGGCCGTCGACCAGAACGGGGTTGGCGTCGAGTTCGGAGATGCGCGGATGCTCCAGCATCAGCCGGGAGACCCTGCTGATAAGGTCGGCCAAAGCCTCGAAATCGATCGGGCCGGCGCCCCTCATTCCTTCCAGGATGGGGAAGGTGCGGATCGATCGGATCTGGCGCAGGGCCTCTTCCCGGGAAACCGGCGCCACCCGGAAAGCGACGTCCTTGAGCACCTCGACGAAAATCCCTCCCAGCCCGAACATGACGATGGGTCCGAATTGGGGGTCGGTGCTGGCCCCTACGATCACCTCGCGCCCGTCGGGAACCGAGATCATTTTCTGGACCAGGACTCCGCGGATCGAGGCTTCGGGGTCGTAGGCCGCGGCGTTGGCGACGATCTCCTTCCACGCCGCTTCGACTTCCTTTCCCGTTTTCAGGCCGACCTTGACTCCCCCCGCGTCCGATTTATGCACGATCTGCGCGGACATGATTTTCATGACCACGGGATAGCCGATTTCGGCGGCGGCGGCGGCGGCGTCCTCCGCCGACACCGCCAGGCGCCCCGGGGCGACGGGGATGCCGGCTTCGGAGAAGATCTTCTCCGCTTCGTATTCGAGCAGGGTTCTGCGGCCTTCCGCCGCGGCTTCGTCGAGGATGGCGTCGATCTTCATCTCTTTCTCCTCGGCTCCGGGGTTAGGCCCGCAGCCGGTACTCGCCGTAATCGGCCAGGGCTTTCATGGTGTACGCGGCGGCTTTGACGTCGAAAAAATTGGGGATGTCGTGGTCGGCCAGGTACTGGATGCCCTCCGCCGAGATCATCCCCCCCATGAAAGCCGCCAGGGTCGGCTTCGCGTATTTTCTGGCGGTCTCGACCACCGCCCGGGCGTCGCCGAGGTTGTCCGTGACCGCCTGCAGGGTCTGAATCACGATGACCCCGTCGTAGCGGTCCGAACTCATCACTTCCTCCAGCACCGCCCGGTAACGGTCGGGGCCGGCGTCGCCGACGATATCGAAAGGGTTCCCGCGGGACCAGGCCGGGTGAAGGAGCCCGGTCCCGTCCAGGCGCTTGATGCATTCGGGCGAGGGGTCCGGTAGTTCCAGGCCGACTTCCTGACAGTAATCGGTGCACATGACGCCGCAGGCCCCCCCGTTGGTGACGATGGCGACTCTCCTTCCCTTCATCAGGGGCTGGTGGGCCAGGGCGCGGCTGATGGAAAGCAGTTCGGTCAGGTTGTCGGCCAGGATCACGCCCGCTTGGCTGAAGACGCCCCGGTAGACGGCGTAGCTTCCCGAAAGCGATCCCGTATGGGAAGAAACCGCCTTGGTTCCCTTGGCCGAACGCCCGGCCTTGAGGGCCACGATCGGCTTGATTTTGGAGACCTCGCTCGCCACCTCCAGGAACCGGCGCCCGTCGCTGACGCCCTCGATGTAGAGGGCGATCGCCCGGGTGTAGTCGTTGTGGGCAGCCCAGGCCAGAAAATCGGGCACATCCAGGTCGGCTTTGTTCCCGTAGCTGACGACCGCGCTGAATCCGTATTTCTCGTCGATGGACCAATCGATGATGCAATCGACCAGGGCGCCCGACTGGCTGAAGAGGGCCACGGGTCCGGAAAAAGGGAGCGTGATCCCGAAACTGGCGTTGAGGTTTCCGGGAGGATAGAGGCTGCCCAGGCAGTTGGGGCCGATAACCCGGATTCCGTATTCCCGGGCCACCACCATGAACTCCTCCTGCAGCTTTTTCCCGCTCTCGCCGGCCTCGCCGAAACCGGCGGTCAGGATGACTGCGCCCTTCACCCCTTTGCGCCCGCATTCTTTCATGGCCCCGGCAACGGCCGGGCCGGGAACGCAGAAAACCGCGACATCCACCGGTCCGGGCGCGTCCAGAACCGACGGGTAGCAGGCCAGCCCCAGAATTTCCTTTTCTCCGGGGTTGACCGGGTAGATTCCCCCGTCGAACCCCCGCAGTCCCGGACGCGGGAACTCGCCACCGTCGATCAGGCTTTTAAGCACGGTATGGCCGACTTTTTTATCCTTGCGGGAAGCTCCGATCACGGCCACTCCCCGGGGATAAAAAAAAGGATCGATTTCGTCATGAAGGGCTTTCAGATCAACCGACATCGCGAACCTCTGATTCTTGCACGGCGTTTTCGTTGGGCGGCGCGGCCGCCGAAGGAACATATTTATTCTATTGTCTCCGGGCTTACCTTCAATAAGATTCTATCATCATGAACGGCGCCGTCTTGACAGCCCTCCTTCTGGCCGCCGCGGCCGGGAACGGGAACGGAACTCCCCCCCCGGCCGGGAAGGTGCTGGTCCTGGAAGCCCGGGACCCGGCGGGGGACCAGGATTTTCCGGTCGCCCCCGGAGGTTCCTATGCGGGGGGAGACCTGACCGGAGCCCGCCTGACGGTGGCGGTGGTGGAAGTGGATCGGGCTCCGCAGACCCGGGGACGGGGGCATCCCTGCCTCTATATCCCCTTGAAGCTGGAGCTGGAAACCGAGCCCGACCTGCGCGGCGGGGAGATCCAGCGCAACATCTACGTCTCCCTCCCGCCTCTCTTCATCGAGCACATCGCCGTCCGCAACTCGTTTCTCCGGGGCGACGAGCAGGTGCTCCTGGACGGAGAGCGGGAATGCTCCTTTCTCACCGGAATCGACCCGGTCGACGATCTGGCGGTGGAGACCTTCCGGGAAACCGAAACCTACCGCAACTGCTCGTTCGACGCTCCCTTCTCCCTGCGCTACGACAGCTTCCGCGAGGCGTCCCAATACTCGATTAACCGAAAAACGACGTACTATTTTCCCCCCTCCGAATCTTTCTGCTGGACCGAGATCCCCCCCCTGAAGGTGTCGCTGGCCCTGAGCGTCTGCGAAACCGACCTGGGAGTCGCCGGGCCCCTGGCCCTCCTGGTCGCCGACAGCATGTCGTCGGGGTGGACCGCTCTTTCCGACCGGGGGGGGGAGGCGCTGGAACTACTTGACACATCTTCCCGAAAAGGGGATACTAATAAAACCGGCAGATAGTTACGAAAGGAGCACAACCATGGACGCCCAATATATCCAGAACATCCCCATGCAGGTCATCGAAGGGACGTTGACCTGGAACCGGGAGCAAAACGTCGATACCGTCCAGGGGTTGAACCGCCGCATCGCCGAGGGCAGTTTCGCCGATCTGGTGAAAGCGTCCGACGAACGCTACCACTGGTTCACCCGAACGGCCGCCGAAGCCATCATCAACAGCCCCAAGCCGATACGTCTGGTGATCATTGCCGGCCCCTCCAGCTCCGGGAAAACCACGGCTACGATCAAGATCTCGGAGCGGCTCAAGGAAAAAGGGCTGGAACTGGTGCCGATGGTCCTCGACAACTATTTTTTCGACCTGGAGATGCACCCCAAGGACGAATACGGGGATTACGATTTCGAGACGCCGCAGGCGCTGGATCTCCCCCTGATCAACAAGCACCTGGGGGACCTCCTGGCCGGCAAGGAGATCCGGATGCCGATCTACTCCTTCAAGACCGGCAAAAGGCTCCAGGAGACCGTGCCGCTGAAGCTGTCGGAAAACGAAATCGTTCTCATCGACAGCCTCCACGGCCTTTACGAACCCATGACCAGCAGCGTCCCCGCCGCCAACAAGTTCAGGCTCTACATCGAAACCCTCTCCCAGCTCAAGGACGTTCACGGGGAATGGACCCGTTGGACCGATATCCGGCTCCTGCGCAGGATGATCCGTGACAGCTGGCACCGCAGCTACTCGCCGGTGCGCACCATCGGCCACTGGCATTACGTGCGCAGAAGCGAAATGAAGCATATCGTCCCCTTCATCACCGAAACCGATTTCGTGGTCAACGGGGCTCTGGCCTACGAACTGCCCATCCACAAGAAATACTCGTTCGCCGCCCTCAAGGAAGCGATGGACGAGTTCAAGGACGATCCCGGAAAGCAGGACGCCTACATCCGGGCCCGCCGGGTCTACGAGCTGCTCGACACCATCACCGTGGTGGAAGACGATTCCTGCATCCCCGGGAAGTCCCCCCTACGGGAGTTCATCGGAGGCAGCGAGTACTCCTACTGAACGCCCCCGGCGGGGGGACCGGCGTTCGCGTCCGGGACCGCCCGCGGATGGAACTCCTTGCGGAAATCGATCCCCAACAGCCGCGAGGAGGCCCAGTAGACTCCCAGGGAGGCGGCCAGGGGGATTCCCAGCGTCGGCAGGCGCGCGGAGAGACCTTCTCCGGGGAAAAGACGGCCGCAGAGGAAGATGGCCCCCACGCACGCTCCGCTCATAACCGCGGTGGCGGCGGCGGCGCGGCCCAGCAGTTCCCACATCGGCCGGTAACTCCCCGGGACCTTCGCCCGGAGGAACTTCAGAAGCAGGCCCAGGTTGATGAACGCGGCCAGTGCGGTGGAGAGGGCGAGCCCCCCCGCGCCCAGGCCGTCCCGAAGCGGGGGAATGAACACCACCGCCAGGTTGCAGGCCAGGTTGAAGGCCATGGCCGCCAGCCCCGCCCGAACCGGGATGCCCGGCCGCTGGAGCGCGTAAAAAACCTGGGACGTGACTTTCAGCCCCATGAAGGCGACCAGGCCCAGACTGTAGTAGAGCAGGACCCAGGCCGTGGCCTGGACCGAAGCGCTGTCGAACTGGTTGCGCTGGAAAAGGGCGCCGATCAGGGGCCGGCGCAGCAGGATCAGCCCCATCGTGGAGGGAAGCCCCACCAGGAAAATCAGTTTCATCGAACGCAGATAGGTTTCGCGAAGGCCCGCGAAGCGCGCGCCGGCCGCCTGGCTGGACAGGAGCGGGAGAATGACGGTGGCCAACGCGGCCCCGAAGAGACCCAACGGAAGCTGAACCAGGCGGTTGGCGTAGTAGAGAGCGGAAGGGGCCCCCTCCCCCAGGAAGCCGATGGCCAGGACCCTGTCCACCAGCGTGTTCAACTGGAAGACGGCCAGCCCCACGATCCCGGGGCCCATGAGGAGAATTATCCTCCTCATTCCCGGGTGCCGGAAATCGAGCATGAACCGGAAGCGGAACCCCCTCCGGTAGAGGACCGGAATCTGAACGGCCAACTGGGCCACTCCTCCCGCCAGAACCCCGAGAGCCAGCCCGAAGATCCGATCCTCGAGCCGCGGCCCGTAGAGCGGACAAATGACGAAGAGCGCGGCCAGCCAGGCTATGTTGAGGACGACCGGGGAGAAGGCCGGGACCGTGAAGTGCCGCAGGCTGTTGAGCAAACCCGCGATCAGGCCGACCAGGCAGATGAAGAAAAGGTAGGGGAGCATCACCCCCGAAAGGCCGAAAACCAGGGCCGATTCTTCCCGTCCCCAGGAGGCCAGGGCCCAGCAGACCGCCATCCCCGCCAGGACCAGGGCCGCCAGGACCACGGCCAGAGTGCTGATCACGACCGACGCCAGCTTCCAGGCCTCGGCCCGGCCCTTCCCTTCCAGGTATCCGGTGAAGACCGGCACGAAGGCGGCGGTCATGGCCCCTTCGCCGAAAAGCCGGCGGAAAAGGTTGGGTATGGTGAAGGCGACGACGAAGGCGTCCCAGGCCGCGCTGGTGCCGAATATCGAGGCGGTGGCGATGTCCCGGATCAGGCCCAGCACCCGGCTGACCATGGTCGCCGAACTGACGATCCCGGCGTTCTTCAGCAGCTGTCCCCGTTCCCTCATCTCCATCCTTGCTCAAGGGCGATTTCGGGTTGACGGCGCCTTGAGCGGGTACTATAGTACCCCGAATTGACGGTAAAACACGATCATTCCAACGATTATCGGGAGAAACGACATGCCTCAGATACGATCGGCCGAGAAACGACTTCGGCAGAACGAACGCCGTGCCGCCAGGAACCGGACGATCCGGGCTCGGATGCGGACCGGTCGGCGCGCGGTTCTGACCGCCATCGCCGCCGGGGACGCGGAAAAAACCGAGACCGCTTTCCGGCGTTACTGTTCGATGCTCGACCGGGCCCAGGTCAAGGGCATCGTCAAAAAGAACTTCGCCGCCCGGCAGAAAGCCAGGTTTTCCGCGCGCTGTCGGCCCGCCGGGCCCGCTCAGTAGTTCAAACGCCCCCGCGGCGCCCCTTGCCGGCGATCGCGGACGCGGTTTTCAGCGCCGTCAGCTCCAGAACCACGCCGGGAACGGAACCGGTCTCCTTCATGGAGGCATCGGCGGCGGCCAAATCCCGGTAGATGCCGGGAATGAGTCCGGGGGACAGCGCCCGGACCTGAGCCAGGAACTCCTCCCGATACCAAAACACTCCCGCCGCCCGGCAGATTTCCTCGTTTCCCCCGCCCGACTCCAGGGCGGCGCGGCCCCGGGCCAGGCGCCGGAAATGCCGGGCCACCGCCGCCAGCAGGCCCACCGGATTTTCCCCGTGGGCGAGCAGCCCGCCGATCGCGCGCAGGGCCGCGGGCGCGTCGCCCGAAAAAATAAGTTTTCCCAGGGAGAAGAAATCCGTCTCCCGGCTGCGGCCGGCGATTTCGGAAACGCGTTCTTCGTCGATCTCCGCTCCTTCCCCGAACCTCAGGGAAAGTTTTTCCAGCTCCCCTTCGAGGGCGAACCGGTTGGTGCCCACGGTCTCCAGGAGAGCGGCGACGGCGGCTGGAGTCAAGCTCACCCCGCGCCGGCGCGAGGTCTCCGATATCCACTTCTTCAGGGCCACCGTGGACGGGGCCCTGAATTCATGGAGAAACGGGGCGGGAATACGGCGCGCCGGGCTCCATTCCTTCCTGCTCTTGGCGATCAGAAACACCAGGCAGGCGTCGGGATCGGGCTTCTGAAAATAGTCTTCCATCGCCTTCCAGGACGCCGCCGGGATTTTTTCCGCCCGGTCGACCACGACCAGTCTCCCCTCCCCCTCTTCCGGCGACGGGGAGAACAGGTCCATGGCGACGGTCCGGGCCGAGTCCAGGATCTCCGCCGGGGAGGTCTCGTCCCCCATCAGGAAATCGTACCCCGGAGCGGCCGGCCCGGAGCGGCCGGCCTTGATGGAGGAAACGAACTCGGCTTTGGCATAATCGTCTTCCCCCAGCAAAAAAGCCAGGGGGGGGCGGCGTCCGCCCCGGAGGGAGGCGGAGGCCTTACCAGTAGCTGACGACGGCATCGACCACTTCCCGGGCCAGGTCCCGGTAGGCCAGGGGCCTGGCATTCTCTTCGGACTGGGGCAGGCTCCCCTCCACGAAAAAGTCGGTTTTCCCCTGTACCGTCTGGTGGGCGACCAGCTTTTCTCCCGTACGCCGGTCGGTCAGGGAGATCCGGGCCCTGATGATCAGGCGATATTCGTCGACCTCGTCGTCGTCGCGCCCGGAAAGCCCCATCACCCGTCGGGTCCAGTCCACGATCTCCCCCTGAAGCACGGTATCGGCGTCGCTGCGGGGCACCGGCTGAAGGTTCCCGTCCTGGCGGAGGCGGTTGATGACGGCGTCGGTGATATCGACTTCCACCCCCACTTCCTTGGTGGAGTTGACGAAGGTGGGGACGTACACCGTCCTCAGATTGGGAGGCAGCGTCGTCCCCACCTGGTAATGAGAGCACGCGCCGGCCAGCAACAGCCCCCCCCCGGCCAGGATGCGGACCAGCCCCCTCACTCCTCCTCCGAATCTTCCGTCGGGTTCCATTCCTCCTCGGCCACCTCTTTCTCCAGCAGCTTCTGTTGGGCCGCGGCGGGTTCGACCACCGGGATCCGCTCCCGCGCCTGGGCGGCCCAGGTCGTATTCGGATATTCTTCCGCGACGGTCCGGTAGTAGATCAGCGCCCCGACCGGGTCGCCCCTGTTCTGGTAATACTTGCCGATCCGGAAATCCTTTTCCGCCAGCCTCTCCCGCAGTTCCGCCTCCATCTCCCCGGCCTCGCCGGCCCGGGGATCGTCGGGGTAACGGCCGATGAAGAGCTGGAACCACTTCAGGGCGCGGCGGCTTTCCGTCTGATCGTAGTTGGAGGAACGGGAAAGCTGGAAGGCGCAGTAGCCGTGCTGGAAAATGGCTGAGGAAACGACGTCGCTGCCGGCGTAGTTCTCCAGGATGAGATCGTATTCCACCTCCGCTTCCCGGTACCTGCCGTCTTCCTGGATGGCGACGGCCAGGTTGTACTGGGCCTGCGGGGCGATGGGACTGAAGGGGGCGGTCTTGACCATGGTCTGGAAGATGGTCTCGGCGGTGGAGAGCCCCGAAGAAAAGAACCCGTCCTCTTCTCCGCCGAGATACTGCTCTCCGATCCGGAACTGGCGCTGGAGAATCTCGTTGAGGCTGCCCTCCCCCGGATAATCGTCGAGGATCCGCTGGTAGGTCTCGAAGGCATCGAAAAGATCCCCCCGGCGTTCCTGCACTTCTCCCAGCCGCAAAAGCGCGTCGGGGGCCTGGGGAGCGTGGGGAAAATCGTCGATCAGGTCTTCGTAGCAGTCGACGGCTTCGGACAGGTCTCCCTCCTCCTCGGCGGCGAGCCCCCGGCGGTACAGGGCCGCGGCCAGGGCGTCGGTCGCCTGCTCTTCGGGATCGGCTCCCGCCGCCGGCACGACGGCGCACAAGGCGAAGACGACGATCAGGATTGCACACGGAGCGAACTTCATGTCAGGCGTCTCTTTCTCCCGGGTCGGGCGACATCTCAAAACCGAAAAACCGCTTTCATGATCCTCAGGCAGAGATTGGCGTAAATCCCCGCCGCCATATCGTCGGCCATGATCCCCCATCCCCCCGGCAACCCTTCCAGGTTCCGAACCGGGACGGGCTTGAGTATATCAAATATCCGGTTGAATACAAACCCGGCAAGAATCAGGAGCCAGCCCCCGCCCCGGCCGGCGACGGGGATGAAGGCGAAGGTCACGAAAACGCTGAAGGCTTCGTCGATGACCGCCTCGGGGGGATCGGCCCTTCCCATCGCGGTTTCCATCCGGGAGCAGGACCAGACCCCGATCGCGAAAAACGCCGCCATGAAAACGGCGAACGCCCAGCCGGCGGCGGAGACGTCGGCGGGAACGAGTCCGGGAGCGGCCCGCTTCAGGATCAGAAACCAGACCAGCCCGGCCGCTGCCCCCACGGTCCCGGGCGCGACGGGAAGAAATCCGGCGTAGAAGAACGAGCCGAAAAACAACGCGGCCTGTTCAGTCGTTTTCCTCACCCGTCCCCGCCGGCATCGCTTCCCGCTCCATCTCCACCAGGAGACAGCGGTAGTTGCTGACCATGTAATACAGGCCGGAGAAGGTGGTCATGAATACGGTGGCCCAAGCCAGGACCATGATCACCCAGCGGTACTGCTCCACGTCCGCCCGGGAGTCGTAGAAGAGGCTGAGGTAAAGCAGGGTCCCGGCGACGGCGACCACCTGGGATATGGTCTTGTGCTTTCCCCATCTTCCCGCCGGCATGATCTTCCCCTGCCCCGCGGCCAGAAGCCTCAGGCCGGTGATGGCGAACTCGCGGCTGATGATGACGATCGCCATCCAGGCGGGGAGCCCGATCTCGGGGATGCTGACGAAACAGATGAACGCCGACGAGATCAGGATCTTGTCCGCCAGGGGATCGATCAGCATCCCCAGGCGCGTGACCTGTCCCCGGGAACGGGCCAGGACGCCGTCGAGATAGTCGGTGAGCATGGCCACGAGAAAGATGGTCAGGCCCAGAAGATAGTTTCCGCTGAAATCGAGAGACAGCGCGGCCACGAAAAACGGGGTTGCCAGCAATCTGGCGACCGTCAGTTTGTTGGGCAGATTCATTCCCCGGCCTCCGGCGCCGATTCGGTGCGAACTTCTCCGGCCACGCGGCCGAAGAGATCATAATCGGAACTGTCGTCGATCTCAACCCAACAAAATTCGCCGGGCGGCGGGCGGCGCCCCTCCAGGATCACTCCCCCGTCGATTTCGGGCGCCTGAAACCAGGCTCGGGCGTTCGCGCCGCCCTCCGCCGTCTCCGGATCCACCCCCACCGCCGCGATCGTCTTCCCCCGGTACCCGGCGAGGACCTCGGCCGAAATCTCGCGCTGCCTGAGCATGATCTTTTCCCGCCGCCGAGCCGCCGTTTCCGGCGGAACCCGGGGCCGGTCCCGGTAAGCCGCCGTCCCCGGCTCCGGGGAATAGGCGAACACCCCCAGGTGATCGAACCGGGCCCATTCCACGAACTCCATCAGCCCGGCGAATTCTTTCTCGCCTTCACCGGGGAACCCGGTCATCAGGGTCGTGCGCAGAACGATTCCGGGCACCGTTTCCCGGCAGCGTTCCACCAGACGGACCTGGCTTTCCCGGGTAAGGCCCCGCCCCATTCTTTTCAAGATCGAAGTGTCGGCGTGCTGGAAAGGGATGTCCAGGTAGGGGAGGAGCCGGGCCGATGAAGCCATCCTCTCCAGCACCCCCGCCGCCAGGTGCCCGGGATGGGCGTACAGGAGCCGCAGCCATCTGATCCCGTCGACTCCCTCCAGGGAATCGAGCAGCCGTTCCAGCCCCCCTTCTTCCCCCCGGTCGCGGCCGTAGGCCGCGGTATCCTGGGCGATCAGGATCAGCTCCCTGACCCCGCGCTCCGCCAGGGAGCGGGCTTCGGCCAGGATATCGCCGGGGGGACGGCTGGCCAGGCGACCCCGCAGGGAGGGGATCAGACAATACCGGCAGCGGTTGTCGCAGCCCTCGGCGATGCGCAGATAGGCGAACGGCGGCGGCGTGGAGACGATGCGGGAGGAAGCTGGGGCGGCCGGCTCTCCTTCCGCCTCGCCCAGGCGGCGGCGGATCAGGAGCGGGAGCCGGCGGTAGTCGGAGAAGCCGACCAGCAGGTCCGCTCCCGCGACCTCCCCCCTCCCCCGATCCGCCAGGTATTTGACCAGGCAGCCCGTCGCCACCAGCAACCGGCAGCTCCGTTTCTTATAGCGGGCCAGGCGGCGGATTTCTTCCTCGGCTTCTCGTCGGGCCTCGGCCAGAAAGGCGCAGGTGTTGCAGACGACGACCTCCGCTTCCGCCGGGTCCGCCGTGATCTCGAATCCCGCCCCGGCCAAGGAGCCCAGGAGGACCTCGGAATCGACCCGGTTTTTGGGGCAGCCCAGGCTGACCAGGCCGACACGGGTCATTGCGCCCGCACGCCCGATCGGGTCACCCGCAACCGGGCGGGGGAAGGCAGATCGGAAGGCAGGGGCAGGCGTTTTCCGTCGAGGAAAAATTCGACCCGGTCGGGAACGGCCACCTTGACCGAAAAATAATCCCGGGCGCTTCCCTGGTAGGCGTCGCCTTTCTTCAAGGTGCTGAAGAATTTGAGAACCCCGTCGGGGGAAACCTCGATCCAGGCGTCCTGCGCCGCCCGTATCTCCAGGATCAGGCGCGCGGAGTCTTCCGCCGCCGCGCCCGCGGTCAGGGGGATCCGGGCGTCGGATCCGGGCAGATAAGGGCTTTCGACGACCTCGAAACCGGTTCGGTCGGTGCCCGGCGCGACCAGGCTGGCGCCCAGGCGCAGAAACCCCAGGATCAGCAACCCCGCCGCCGCCGCCGCCCCGACGGCCAGGAGAACGCTGCGGGTTTTTATCCTGGAAAAGCGGGGGATGGGCTCGGTGCGGCTCCGGTCCAACACCAGCGCCTCGTCGACGGGATGGCTGGAGGCGGCGTAGGCTTCCACCACCGGCTCGGGGTCCGCGTCCAGGAACCGGCAGTAGATCTTGATGAATCCCCGGGAATACGCGGGAGAAGGCAGCAGTTCGAACCTCCCCGCCTCCATCGACTCCAGGTATTCCTGCTTGATCTTGGTGACCTGGGCGGCGGATTCCAGGGAAATCCCGCGGGCTTCACGGGCCCGTTTGAGGCCGCCGCCGATTTCTCTCATGGACGCCGTCATGGGCTCAATCCTCCGGCTCCACGGCCTGATCGGCCAGGGTGGCGATAAGAATCTCCCGGGGCTTCATTCCCTGGGCCGGCCCCACCACGCCCTTCTCTTCCAGAACGTCCATCACCCGGGCCGCCCGCGAGTATCCTATTTTCAGTTTACGCTGGAGGATGGAGACCGAGGCCTGGCCGTTTTCGCGGATGACGTCGATGGCCGCTTCCAGCATGGGATCGTCGGCGGTTTCCTCGGCTCCCCCCCCCGCCGCGCCCGGCCCCGCGGCGGTCCGGGAGAAGATGGTCCGATCGAACTCGGGGGAGCGCTGCTGATTGATGAAATCGACCACCGCGGTGATCTCGTGGTCGTGGCAGAACGTCCCCTGGGCCCGGAGCATGTTGCTGGAACCGGGAGGAACGAAGAGGAGGTCGCCGTTGCCCAGCAGCTTGTCGGCCCCGCCGGCGTCCAGAACGGTGCGGGAATCGACCTTGGCCGCGACTTTGAAGGAAATCCTTCCCGGGAAGTTGGCCTTGATGATCCCGGTGATGACGTCCACGGAAGGGCGCTGGGTGGCCAGGATCATGTGAATACCGACCGCCCGGGAAAGCTGCGCCAGCCGGGCGATGGCGCTTTCGATCTCGCGGGGGGCGGTGATCATGAGGTCGGCCAGCTCGTCGATGAGCAGGACGATGTAGGGAAGCCGTTCCGGCATGTCCTCCTCGTCGCCGCTGCGGTCCCGGTTGTTGTAGCCGGCGATATTGCGGGCCGGGACCCGGGCGAGGAGGTCGTAGCGTTCTTCCATCTCCTTGACCAGCCAGTTCAGGGCCATGGCCGCTTTCCCGGCTTCGGTGATGACCGGGCAGAGCAGGTGGGGGATCTTGGTATAGGCCGTCATCTCCACTTTTTTGGGGTCGACCATGATCAGCTTGAGCTCGTCCGGAGTCCGGGCGAACAGGAAACCCATGATAATGCCGTTGATGCACACCGTCTTGCCCGAACCGGTGGCCCCGGCGATGAGCAGGTGGGGGATCTTGGTCAGATCGGTGATGACCGGTTTCCCCGAAAGGTCCTTCCCCACCGGTATGGGAAGCACGTGGGAACGGGACCGGAATTGATGCGACTCGACCATTTCCCGGAGCGAAACCAGGGTGGTGGAGGGGTTGGGAACCTCGATCCCGATGGCCCCCTTGCCGGGGATGGGGGCCAGGATGCGCACGGAGGTGGCCTTCATGGCCAGGGCGATGTCGTTCTCCAGGGCCTTGACCCGCCCCACTTTCACTCCCGGCGCGGGCTCGACCTCGTAACGGCTGATGGCGGGGCCGACCTCCATCCCCACCACTTTGGCCTCGATCCCGAAGTCCATGAGGGTGGTTTCCAGCACCCGGGCGTTCTGATCGGCGTCGCCGGCGGCGGCCCGGCCCCGGCTGGGCGCGGGCTGATCGAGAAGCTCGGTGGAGGGAAGGACGAAGGGCCCCCCGGGAGCGGCTTTGCGGGCGGAGGCGGCCCGGGGACGGGCGGGGGCCGGCGGGGCTGGCCGGGGGGGGGACGGTTCGGCGGGAGCCGAAACGGACGCCGGTTTCTCCTGCTGCTTCTGCTGGAGCCGGCGCTGACGCTCCTGTTCCTTGGCCTGTTTCTTCTCCTCGCGCCGTTTCCGGGCTTCGGCCTCCTTCTGGGCGCGGGCCTCGGCTTCCTCCCGTTTCTTCTCCTGTTTCCGGGCTTCCATCTCCCGCCGGCGGCTTTCCAGCGCCTGACGCTGGCGGCGTTGAGCTTCGGCGGCGGCCGCGGCCGGTGACCCGGGGCGCCGGGCCGTGCGCTTGGCCCCGGTGGGCATCACCGGGGGCCTCAGAGCGGGACGGGCGGTTTCGGGAACCGGCGGGCGGACGCGGGGACGCCGCCGGCGGCGGAAAAGCGAAGCGATCCCGCGCCCCAGCCGGGCCGCGGCCGCGCCGGCGATGAAAAACGGTTTGAGGTCCGTGAGCACGGAGATGGAGACGACCAAAACCGTGATCAGTACCAGCCGGCTGCCGACCAGGCCCAGGTTCTCGAAGAGAAAGCCCCCGGCCGCCGCGCCCCACGCGCCCCCCAGCCCGATCTCCTGGAGTTCCCACCCGATGCGGGAATCGGGGATGGAGGTCTGGATGCTGAAGAGCGGGGCGAAGCTGAGAACGGCGGCCAGCTCCAGAAGCAGCCTGACCGCGACCGGACGGCGCGGGCCGGGCCCGGCGGCCAGGCACCCCACCCCCTCCCCCAGCAGGAAAACCGGGACGGAGTACGCGCCCCACCCCAGAAGGAGGAAGAGGGCGAGCGCCGTCCACGCCCCGCCCTTCCCGATGTAATTGAAGACGGGGATCTCCCCGGAAGCCTGTCCGACGTCGCCGGGTTGATAGGTGGCCAGGCTTAACAGAACGAAGACGGCGCCGGCTACGAGCAACAAGCCCCACGCAGGAGAGTGTTGTCTATCCGGCGCCATCCCGATCCGGAGCAGCCTTCGGTCAGCTCTTGTTTTCGGCCAGAACCGCCTTCCGGCTGAGTTTGATCCGACCCAGATTATCGATGTTGATAACCTTGACTTTGATGATGTCGTCCACCCGGACGACGTCCTCGACCTGGGCCACGCGGTGTTCGTCGAGTTCGGAGATATGCACCAGGCCGTCCTTGCCGGGAACGATCTCCACGAAAGCCCCGAAGGGCTTGATGCTCACGACCTTCCCGGTATAGATCTGCCCGACCTCGACCTCGGCCACCATGGCTTCGATGGCGGAACGGGCCCGCTCGGCGGCTTCCAGGTCGGAAGACGATATCTGGATCAGACCGTCGTCTTCGATGTCGATGGTGACCCCCCACTTCTCCATGGCCTTGATGTTCTTGCCCTTGGGCCCGATCACCAGGCCGATCTTGTCCGGATCGATCTGGATGGCCAGTATCTTGGGGGCGTAGGGCGAGATCTCGGGACGCGGGGCCGGCTGGACCGAATCCATGATGTCCAGAATCCTGACCCGGGCCTGCCGGGCCTGGGAGAGGGCCCGGTGCATGATCTCCTCGGAGATGCCCTTGACCTTGATGTCCATCTGCAGGCCGGTGATCCCGTCCCTGGTCCCGGCGACCTTGAAGTCCATGTCGCCCATGGCGTCCTCGTCGCCGAGGATGTCGGTGAGGATCAGGGTCTGATCTTCTCCCTTGAGCAGGCCCATGGCGATTCCGGCCACGCCCGCTTTCACCGGGACCCCGGCATCCATCAGGGAAAGGCTCCCGCCGCAGATGGAGGCCATCGAGGAAGAACCGTTGGAGGAGAGGATGTCGGAAACCACCCGGATGGTGTAGGGGAAGGCCTCCTCGGTGGGAAGGACCGGCAGCAGGGAGCGTTCGGCCAGGTGGCCGTGCCCGATTTCACGGCGCTTGGGGCCGCGGTCGGGGCGGGCTTCCCCCGTGCAGAAGGGCGGGAAATTGTAGTGCAGCATGAACCGCTTGGTCTTCCCCTCCCCTTCATGGAGGCCGCCGATGCGCTGGCGGTCGCCGGGGGTCCCCAGCGTGGTGATGACCAGGGCCTGGGTTTCGCCGCGGGTGAAGATGGCCGAGCCGTGCGTCCGGGGAAGCACCCCCACTTCCGGGGTGATCTGGCGGATGTCTTCGGTCCCGCGGCCGTCGATCCTGACCCCCTCGGTGAAGACCATCTGCCTCATGGCCTTCTTCATGACGGCGCCGTAGGCGGCATTGAACTCCCACTCCTCGGTTTCCGGGTCCTCCTCCAGAAAATCGACGAAGGTCCGGTCGCGGAGTTCGACCAGGGCCGCGCCCCGCTCTTTCTTGATCTTGATCCGCAGCAGCCCCGGCAGTTCGTCTCCGACCGCCGCCACCATCTTCTTCAGGATCGCCTCGGAAGCCTCCTGCAGCGGAAATTCGACGGGTTCGGGGTTGACTTCGGCCTTGAACCTGACCTGAGCCTGGCAGCTTTCCTTGAGGGCTTCGTGGCCGAAGATGATCCCCTTGAGCACAACGTCCTCGGGAACGATCTGGGCCCCGCCCTCGACCATCATGATGGCGTCCTCGGACCCGACGACGACCAGGTCGAGCACGCTTTTCTCCAGCTGCTCCTCGGTGGGGTTGATCACGTACTCGCCTTCGATCAGGCCGACCCGCACGCCTCCGATCGGGCCGGAGAAGGGAAGCCCGGAGACCATCAGGGCCGCGGAAGCGGCGTTGACGCTGATGATGTCGGGATCGTTCTGGCCGTCGGAGGAAAGCACCCAGGCGATGACCTGGACCTCGTTGCGCATGCCCTTGGGAAAGAGCGGCCGGATGGGCCGGTCGATGATCCTGGAGGTGAGTATCTCCTTTTCGGTCGGGCGCCCTTCGCGCTTGAAAAAACCGCCGGGGATTTTTCCGGCGGCGGAAATCTTTTCCCTATAATCGACGGTGAGGGGGAGAAAGTCGGTTCCCATACGCGGCTGCTTGGCCGCCACCACGGTGACCAGCACCACGGTGCCTCCGCAGGTGGCCGTCACCGCGCCGTTAGCCTGGCGGGCCAGGTGACCGGTCTCGAAGACGATCTCCTTGCCCCCGAGCATACAACTGATCTGCTTCTTCATTGATTCCATGCCTCTTTCTGGTTCCACTGGTCCTCTTCAGCTTATTTTCGTAACCCGAGCCGCGCGATGACGTCGCGGTACTTTTCCGGATCCGCCTGCTTCAGATACCGCAGGTGCTTCTGGCGGCGGCTGACCATGATGATCAGGCTGCGCTGGGTCCGGAAATCCTTGCGGTGCTGCTTCATATGCTCGGTCAAACGCTTGATCTGATCGGTCAAAAGGGCGATCTGGACCTCGGACGAACCGGTGTCCCGTTCGTGCTTGCCGAAATCGGATATGACCCGGGCCTTTTCTTCGGCGGTTATGCTCATTCATCCTCCTCGTTGCGCTTTTCTGAATTTTTTTCCGTTTTCAGTTCCATTCTGGCGATTTGTTCGTCCGTCCGCATTCTGGCGAGCAGTTCCGGCACGGAATCGAAACGTATATCTTGCCTGATCCTGGAGAGCAAGTACACTTTTATTTCTCGCCCGTAGAGGTCCCCGTCCCAGTCGAAGACATGGGCCTCGTTCCGGCTAAGACCGGCGCCCAGGGTGGGCCGGAAACCCCGGTAGAAGAGGCCTCCGCCCAACCGTTCCCCCCCGCACTCGACAACGGCGGCGTAGACCCCCGGAGCCGGGGGCAGCTGCCGGGGGGTGAAATTGGCGGTGGGATACCCCCACTCCCGGCCGCGGCCGTCCCCCGGTTCGACCGTTCCGGAAACGGAGTGGAACCTCCCCAGAAAAGCGGGGACTTCGCCCACTTCCCCCCGTTCCACCCGATCCCGGATCAGGGAACTGCTCACCCGGAGGCCTCCGACCGCCAGGGGGGGGACGACCAGCACCTCCACCCCGGCTTCCGCGCCCAGGGATTTCAAGAGCGTCGACCCGCCGGCCCGGCCTCGGCCGAACCGGAAATTTTCCCCCACCGCCACTCCGGAGAGGCCCAACCGCCGGGAGACCACGTCTTCGACGAATTCCCGGGGGGACATGGCCGCCAGCTCGTCTTCCAGGCGCACCGCCCAGCAGACGTCCACCCCGCCCGCGGCTAAAAGTTCCAGCCGCTCCCGCAGCGTGGTCAGCAGCCTCCTCCCCGGGGCCGGTTCCGTTCCTTTCCCATTTTCGTCGGGGGGGACGAAGGTGAGCACCCCCAGGGGGCGGCGGGGGCCGGCCTGGGCCCGGGCCCGATCCAGGAGCAGCCGGTGGCCGAGATGAACGCCGTCGAAGATGCCGATGGCGGCGAGGACCCGCCCGGCGCCGGAAGCGACGGGCTCCAGCGATGAAAAGACCTTCATCCCGCCTCCCCTCCCGGCGCGGGCAGGAGGAAATCTTCGGCCTCCCCCTCCAGGATCTTCTCCAGCGGGAAGGCCTGCTCCAGGCGGTACGGGCCCACCCGCGTCCGCCGCAGCGAGGCCAGGCAGGCGCCGCAGCCGAGCCGGAGGCCGAGGTCGTGGATCAGGGTCCGGACGTAGGTGCCCCCGGAACACGCCACTTCCAGCCCGGCGAGCGGCGGTCGGAACCAGACCAGCTCCAGCCTGCTTACCGTCACCTTCCGCGGGGAACGTTCCACCGTCTTGCCCTCCCGGGCCAGCTTATAGAGCGGTTTGCCCCTGAACTTGAGCGCCGAAACCATGGGGGGCACCTGCTCGATCTCTCCCCGGAACGCTTCCAGGGCTTCTTCCAGCTCCTCCCGGGTCACCCGCGAAGGGTCGGCTTCTCCCAGGGTGCGCCCGGTCGCGTCCTGGGTGTCGGTCCACCTTCCCAGGAGGGCTTCCGCCCGGTACTCCTTGCCGCCCCCCAGCAGGTTCCGGGCGGTGCGGGTGGCTTTTCCGCAGAGAACGATCAGGAGGCCGGTGGCCATGGGATCGAGGGTTCCGCCGTGTCCGACTTTCCCGAACTTGAACCGGCGGCGGATGCGGGCGACCACTCCGAAGGAAGTTATCCCCGCCGGCTTGTCCACGAGCATGATCCCCCCGGCGTCCTTCCCCCTCGGCCCCGGCATCTTACCCGCTCCTTTTCCCTCCCCGGGGCCCGGCGGCGGCGACGGCCGCGCGCACTCGGCGCAGGACCGCCGGCACCACCGAACCCAGGTCGCCCGGGACCTCGGCCCCGGCGGCGGCGGCGTGGCCCCCGCCGCCGAAGTGCGCGGCGATCCGGTTGACGTCGATGACGTCCGGCTCCTTGGACCGGAAGGAGACCTTGACCCCGCCCCGGTGCTCGGCGAAGAGCAGCGCCACCCGGGTGGAGGCCAGGTCGCGCGGCTGGGCGATGAGAGCGTCGTTGGTGTCGTCGAAGAAATGAAACCGGGCGGTGGTTTCCCGGTCCAGGCAGACGTAGCCGATCAGGCCGTCGCGGGTGACGTGGAGGTTGGAGAGCGCCGCCGCCAGGAGCTTGAGGCTGGAGGGATCGTACACGTTGTACACCTTTTTGTAGATCTCGTAGGGGACCAGCCCCTTCGCGGTCAGGCGGCCGGCCAGCTCGAAGATCTTCTTCCCCTGCCCGGGGGTGACCATAAACTGGAATTTCCCCATGTCGGTGAGGAGGGCGACGTAGACGCAGAGAGCCAGGTCCCGGCCGAGGGGGACGCCCAGGCGCCGGCCCAGGCGCAGCACCATCTCCGCGGTGCAGGGGGCCGAAGGGTCGATCCAGTCCAGGCCGGTATACCCCGGGTTGGAGACATGGTGATCGATGGCGGCCCGGACCGTCCCGGGTCCGATGAGGTCGAGGGCGCGGCCCAGGCGCGGGGGCGAGGGGGTGTCGAGAAAGAGGGCGACCTGGGGACGGAAGGGCAGCGGCCCCTGAAAAAGAATCTCGGAAGCGCCCGGGAGGAAGGCGAAATTGGGCGGGATCCGATCGGTGTTGAAGACCGCCGCCCGCTTGCCCAGCGCCCGCAGGACCAAGGCCATGGCCAGACTGGAACCGACGGCGTCGCCGTCGGGGTGGAGGTGGGAAGCCACCAGAAACGAGCGGTGCCCGTCAATCAGTTCCAGGAGTCTCTTCGGTATCCTCATCGTCGTCCGCGGGGAGCTGGCCGTCTTCCCGGCGCAGGCTGCCCAGCATCTCCTCGACTTTCATGGTGTAGGCGATGGAATCGTCCCGGTGGAAGAAGATCTTGGGGCTGTAGCGGAGACGGAGCGCGGACGCCAGTTCCCGCTGGATGAAGCTCCTGGCGCTCTCCAGCCCCTCGAGCGTCTTGGCGACCTCTTCCTCGCTTCCGTAGACGCTGACGTGGATGTGGGCGTTCTTCAGGTCGGGGGTGACGTCGACTCCCATCACGCTGACGAAACCGATCCGGGGGTCGCGGGCGCCCTTCCCGATGATCTCACCCACCACCCGCTGGATCTGATGTTCCACTCGCTGCTGGCGTCGGCTTTTCACTTCTCGTCGGGCCTCTTCGGCGGCGGGCCCCGGACGACGTTCCGCCGCCCGACGCCGACCCCTTACAGGCGCCGGGCCGTCCGGGTCACCTGGATCGACTGCAGGACGTCGCCGGCCTGGAAATCATGAAAATTGGCGAGCGCTATTCCGCATTCCTGCCCGCTGGTAACTTCCTCGACCGAATCCTTGAACCGCTTGAGCTGGGAAATCGTGTCCTCGGTTACCGTTTCGCCTTCGCGGCGGAGGCGGACCTTGGCCCCCTTGCGGAGTTTCCCCGATTCCACCCGGCAACCCGCGATCCGGCCCACCTTGGAGATTTTGAAGACCTCGAGGACGACGGCTTCCCCGGTCACGGACTCTTCCACGATCGGGGAGAGCATCCCTTCCAGGGCCAGCCGGATCTCGTCGACGGCTTCGTAGATGATATTGTAGAGCCGAACGTCCACCCCTTCCTGGCGGGCCAGTTGCCGCACCCGGGTGTCGATGCCGACGTGGAAACCGACCACCACCGCGTCCGAGGCGGAGGCCAGCATGATGTCGGATTCGCTGATGTCCCCGACGTCGGAGCGGATGATGTTCAGCGCCACTTCGCTGTCGGAGAGCTGGGCCAGGAGCGAGCCCAGGGCTTCGACCGAGCCCTGCACGTCGCCCTTGAGCAGGATGCGCATGTCCCGGGTGTGGCCCTCGGCCAGTTTCTGGAAAAAGTCCTCGAGCGTGGTCTTGCGCGCTTCTTCCTGGGCGCGGCGGCGGCTGCTTACCTTCAATTCCTCGGTGATCCGCCGGCCCTGGACCTCGTTCTCGACCCCGCGCAGGATGGCGCCGGCTTCGGGAACGTCGTTCAGCCCCAGGACTTCCACCGGCGTCGCCGGCCCCGCGGCCTTGACCGGCTGCCCCCGGTCGTCGAACATGGCCTTGACCTTGCCCGTGCATTCCCCGCAGACCACGGCCTGACCGACCTTGAGGGTTCCGTTCCGGACCAGGACGGTCGCCACCACGCCCCGTTTCCCCGAAAGCTTGGCCTCGACCACGATTCCCTCCACCGGGCCCTCGGGGTCGGCTTTCAGCTCCATGATCTCGGCCTGGAGCAGGAGCATTTCCAGAAGTTCGCTCAGCCCCTTCTTGGTCGTGGCCGAGACCTCGACGCAGAGGACCTCGCCCCCCATCCCCTCGGGAGCCAGGCCTTTTTCGACCAGCTGCATCTTGACCCGGTTGGGATCGGCCGCGGTCTTGTCGCATTTGTTGATGGCGACCACCACCGGGACGTCGGCGGCGCGGGCGTGGTCGATGGCCTCCAGGGTCTGGGGCATGATCCCGTCGTCGGCCGCCACCACCAGGACGACGATATCGGTCAGGTTCGCCCCCCGGGCGCGCATGGTGGTGAAGGCGGCGTGGCCGGGGGTGTCCAGGAAGACCACGCCGTGGCCGCCGGCGTCGACGCGGTAGGCCCCGATATGCTGGGTGATCCCCCCCGCTTCCTTGGCGGTGATCCGGGAGCGCCTGATGGCGTCGAGGATGGAGGTTTTGCCGTGGTCGATGTGGCCCATCAGGGTGACGACCGGCCCCCGGGGCTTGAGGTTCTCTTTCCGGGCCGCCGGCGCCGCGGCCGGGGCGGCCGGAGACGGGGGCGGAGGCGCCGCCTGGGCTTCGTCCTTATCCTTGACCGCGGTCTCGGAGACGAGTTCGTACCCGTAGTCGGCGGCCATGACCCCGGCCGTCTCCTCGTCCAGGAACTGGTTCAGGGAGGCGAAGATGCCGTTGTCCAGAAGCCGCTTGATCAGGATGTTGGGTTTGACGTCGATCACCTCGCACAACTGCTGGACCGTGACCGGGAACTTGACCGTCAGCCGCCGGGGCTGCTCCGGAGCTTCTTCGGGAGCGGCCTCTTCCGCGGCGGCGGGAGCGCCCGCTTCCTCCGCGGCCGGGGCGGACAGCTCCCGGCGCGCGATTTCGGCGTCATCGTCGGAGATCGAAGAAGAATGGGATTTTACCTCGATCCCCTTCGCCCGCAGCAGCTCCAGCAGTTCCTTGCTGCTGACCTCGAGTTCCCTGGCTAATTCGTATACTCTCATCTTTCTCCTGGGCGGTTAAGCGGTCTCGGCGCGGCCCCTGTCCTTCTTGTTCTTTTCCCGGGCCGCGACCGCGTCCCGGGCGGAAGCGATGATGCGCTCCGCCGTTTCCTCGTCCACCCCGGGAACGGCGAGAAGGTCTTCCTTGTCGGAGATGGCCAGCACCGGCACCCCGGTGAAGCCCGCTTCCACCAGCGCGCGGGCCAGGGCCGTGTCCACTTCGGGCAGGCGGGAAAGCGCCCCGATCGCGTCCTTGACGTCCTTGAGCACTTCTCCTTCCCGGTAGATGTCGATCTGCCACCCGGTCAGGCGGGAGGAGAGGCGCACGTTCTGGCCCTTGCGGCCGATGGCCAGCGAAAGCTGGTCTTCGTCCACGATCACTTCCGCTTCTTCCTTGGTTTCGTCGATGGTCACCCGCTTGAGCTTGGCCGGGCTCAGGGCGTTGGTGATGTAGGTCACCGGATCGGCGTCCCAGCGGATGATGTCGATCTTCTCCCCGTTGAGTTCCCGGACCACGCTCTTCACCCGGCTGCCGCGGATGCCGACGCAGGCCCCGACGCAGTCCACCCGGGGATCGTCGGACCAGACCGCCAGCTTGGTCCGGTACCCCGCCTCCCGGGCGATGGCCTTGATCTGGACCACCCCCTGCTCGATCTCCGGGACTTCCATCTCGAAGAGGCGGCGCACGAAATCGGGGTTGCTCCGGGAGAAGATGACTTCCGGGCCCCGGGGGCCGTCCTTGACCTCCAGGATCAGGGCCCGCAGGCGCATGCCCAGGTGGTACTCCTCCTGGGGGCACTGCTCCCGGAAGGGGAGGATGGCCTCGGTCCGGTCCAGGTCGATGAAGACGGTCTGGCGCTCGATCCGGCGCACGATCCCGCTGGCCAGCTCACCGGTCCGCTCCTGGAAGGTCTCGCGCACCACTTCCTTCTCGGCCTCGCGGATCTTCTGCATCACCACCTGCTTGGCGGTCTGGGCGGCAATCCGCCCGAAGCGCTCGGTCGGGACCGGGATCCGGACTTCGTCCCCGACCTTGATCGCCGGGTCGAACGTGCGGGCATCCGAGAGGGAGATCTCGCTGCCGCGGTCCTCGACCTTCTCCACCGCGATCAGGCAGGCGGAGGCGCGGATGTCGCCGGTCTCCGGGTCGACCGTGACTTCCAGGTCACGGGCCGACTCCACCGCCTTCTTGGAAGCCGAAATGATGGCGGTCTCGATCGCCTCGATGAGCACCTCGCGGCTGACGCCCTTGTCCTTCTCCATGTATTCGAAAAATGCCAGCAATTCTCTGTTCATCGTCTTCTCCCCCTTCCTCCCGCCGGGAGGTACACCCCGTACCCCTGCCCGCCCCGGTAAATAAAAAAGTGGGTTGCCACCCACTTTAACCAGGTACGGGCACTGTCCAACCTGATGAATATAGCGGGACCGGCGGTCCCGGGTCAAGACGAAAAAAGGCGCCCCCGGCGGGGGAAGGGTTCAGGGGAAGAGAAGCATAGAGCATAGGGCGAGTAAGAGGGGCCACCGCCGGCCCCCCCTAGGGTTCAGGGGAAGAGAAGCATGGAGCATAGGGCATAGGGCAGAGAGTAAGAGGCCACCGCCGGCCCCCCCTAGGGTTCAGGGGAAGAGAAGCATGGAGCATAGGGCATAGGGCAGAGAGTAAGAGGCCACCGCCGGCCCCCCCTAGGGTTCAGGGGAAGAGAAGCATGGAGCAGAGAGCAAAGAGCAAGAGGCCACCGCCGGCCCCCCCTAGGGTTCAGGGTTCGGGGTTCAGGAGGGAGGGCCCCTCACAACATATGGGAATGTCCGCAGACCTGCCTTCCGGCAGACAGGTTACACGGATTAAAAAGCTAAGATTACGCAGATGGGGGAATTGCAGGATGCTCCCACTGGACACCGTGAATCATCTCCGCAGCCCTCAACCCTCAAAAATCCTCTGTGGCCTCGGTGCTGAGAAGCATAGCGGTTTATCCCACAATGGCCCATATTCTCTCCGACCTGAACCCCGAACCCTGAACCCTCTCATTTTCCCCCTTCATGACCTTCATGTTCTTCATGGTAGAACCACATCGGCCTGAACCCTGAACCCTAATTTGCCCTCCCCCGCGGCGGCGCTTTCGGGTATAGTCCTTCCCCGCGGGGCGTGGCGCAGTCCGGTTAGCGCGCCTGCTTTGGGAGCAGGAGGTCCCCGGTTCGAATCCGGGCGCCCCGATTCCGGCCGCACAAGGCACAAAAACTCAAAAGACCACCCCGCCTGCGTTTCTTCTGGGGGTCTCGTTGCCCGGCCCCATCCCTTGACTTATAAAGATGTTATGTCACCCCGATACGCATCACGCAGCAAGAAACGATAGCCCATAGACACAGAGGATTTTTATCAGAGTAATTAGAGTACAAAAATCCCCAGGTGCGGGGCGGTTCCTACTGAATTCTGAATACTGTATTCTGAATTCTTCCCCCCAATCAGAGTTAATCAGGTGCAAAAATCCCCAGGGGCCGAGGGGGGGGTGCCTCCTTCCTGAACCCTGAACCCCGAACCCTGAACCCTAGGGGGGGGACGGCGGTGGTGCTCTCTATGCTCTATGCCCTATGCTCCATGCTTCTCTTCCCCCTCCCCTGAACCCTGGCCCCTTCTTCCTCACTCCCCCTCGGTTTCGGCGGCGATCCAGTCCAGATAGCCCCGATCGCCGGCGGCGGGGAGGACCAGGATCTCGGGGAGCTGGTAGGGGTGGAGCTCCTTGATCCGGACCACGGCGGCCTGCGCCTTCTCCGGAGAGGTCTTGACCAGGACCTGGCGCTCGGCGGTCCGCTCGGTCTTCCCTTCCCAGCGGTAGATCGATTGCCCCGCCGCAAAGACGTGCACGCAGGCGGCCAGGCGCTCGGCCACCAGGGACCCGGCGATCCGCCCGGCGTCCTCGGCGGTCGCGCAGGCGGTCAGGATCAGAGCGGCTTGCTTCGTCGTCATAATAGTAGTCCCTCATCCGTATGATTTTTATTCTACCATGAAGGGGGAAAATGAGAGGGTTCAGGGTTCAGGGTTCGGGGTTCGGGGTTCAGGGCTCTATGTTCTCTGCTCTATGGAGCGATCAAGACATAGGTGACACTTTAGGTTCAACACATAGGTAACACTTCCC
>ERZ795048.206-NODE-206-length-65437-cov-9.974488_pt1 | contig 65437 bp, 50 predicted proteins | sample MGYA00375132_ERZ795048 | MGnify/ENA primary metagenome ERZ795048 (study PRJEB30177, sample SAMN05720225) | activated sludge metagenome | isolation source: Anaerobic digester | place: Hong Kong | collected 2014-12-17 ...
CCGTTAGAAAAGGTAAAGGTCATGAGCTCTTTATCCGGATCATACTGAAACAGGCTGTATATTGCCGTAATAAAAAAAGACGGCATTTCATCAATTAATATTTTATTCAATTCTGTAATATATTGTGCAGGCTGCTGGGAATATTTTTTTGAAATCCTGTCAGTTGCAGACTTGATAAGGGACAGGAACAACGCGGCACTGACTCCATGGCCGGCAACATCACCGATAAACACTGAGAGCGTATTTTTATTCAGGGAATCCATTGAAAAAAAATCCCCCCCCACACTGTCCAGCGGGTAATATCTGTAATCATATATAAGGTTGCTGATTTTCGGTTTTTTCTTTGGAAGGAATGACCGCTGAATAAGCTGTGCCAGCTTAAGGTCCTTTTCCACTTTTTCGTTTCTTATACGGAGCATTTTTTCATTTCTTACCAGTGATTCTTCATATTCCTTCCTTTCAGTAATGTCCTGCAGAAATCCATGGAGACGGCGGATTTCACCATGCTCATCAAGCTGTACCGCGCAGGTATTGGACACCCACCGCATTGTGCCGTCCTTACGGAAAATGCGATGTTCTATTGAGACCGTTGTTTTATTTTTGAAAATATGGTTGATAAAACTGGTCACATGGTCTTTATCTTTGTCATGAATCATTGAAAACCACAGCTCACGGTCAGTTCCCAGTTCCTCCTCTGTATAGCCTGTTACTTCCAGACATTTCGGACTGTGATATGTCGATACCGCAATGCCATTCTCATAGGTTGCGCTGTAAATATATTCATTGATATTCTGGACTACTGTTCTGAACCGCTCTTCACTCTGACGTAATGCTTCCTCCTCCTGCTTTTTTTGGGTTATATCACGGCTGATTGCAACGTAATGCGATATAATACCTTCAGTGTTTTTTATGGGCGATATTGAAGTACTTTCCCAGTACAGGTCACCGTTCTGCTTTCTGTTTTGGAATTCTCCGCTCCACTCTTTTTTCATCGCAATACATTCAGTCATTTTTTTGAACAATTCATTTTCAAAGCCATTACTGCAGTATTCATAAAGGCTTTCCGCTATAATATCATTCTTCCTGTATCCGGTTGTTTTCGTGAATTGCGAGTTAACATAATCGATTACACCTGACACGTCAATAATTACAATCGAAGCGGGAATCTGTTCTATTGTAAAAAGAAGTCTCCGTATCTGCTCCTTCTGCTTTTTTGTTTTTATTGCATACTGCACTACCCTGTCAACAATGCGGAATTCAAGTTCCATCCGGGTGATAATATCATCGGCACCTTCATCAATTACCTGTTTCACAGCGGAATCATTTCGACTTTCGGCAAGTATCACAATTGGTATTTCCGGCATTGAATGGTGAAGAATACGATATACATCAACGAGAGATGCCGAGTGATCGCTCTGTGTTATAATTACTGTGTCATAATGATTTTCGGACAACTGATCAAGGGCATCAGGAAGATTATTGAAGTGAGTAAGTGAGTATTTTTTTTCAGGATATTTGTTGAAGACTTTTTCAAGGGCCTCAACGTCCTCATTCCCAGCATAAAGTGACATCACCGTTGTGGCACTCATAGCCTTTCGCATCTCCTGAAAATATTATTGGAAGAGCATTGTGTATTATTTTAATCTAACAACAATATATATGTGCCGTTACAGAAAGTCAACCCTGTACATCAATGTATTAATGAACAGATTTGCCGGGCTTTGCATCATGATTACAATAAAATTACATTGACTTTTCTTTTTGTCATTTATGTCAATGTGAGTACTGTATTTCATTTACGAACATACAAGGAATACCACCATAAGGCTTTATATGAAAAAAATACTTTTTATTCAACTCCCACTCCCTGACCACAGCTTTTCATATATACATGGAAATGTTGAATATGCCCCCGGTGCAATTGCATCATTTCTGCGTTCGGGTAACATGACCGGCAGTGCTGCAGAAACTGAATATCTCCCCTCAGTGATATCGAACTTTGGTTCAAATAATACGATCATTTCATATATAAAAAATATAAAGCCTGATATTATTGCATTTACATCATATCTCTGGAATATAGAACGCAATCTCATCATTGCCAAAAGGATAAAGGAAATACACCCTGAAACACAAATAATCATCGGAGGGCCGGAAATTCACCGAACATCATGGGCCCTTTCCTCTCCTCATGAATATGTTGATCACTTTGTCATGGGTGAAGGAGAATGGTTTTTCCCTGCGTACCTTCGTGGTTCAGGCTTTGATGAAGCACAAATACTTCTAAACGGCAACAGCTACATACAGCAGCCTGAAACCGAACTGGTGTCTCCCAGCTGTATCGCAGAACCCTTTACAATGAATATGCTCAATACGATGGCTGACGGCAGTATATTTGTCGAACTCACCCGGGGATGCCCCTACCGGTGCAGTTACTGCTTCTATTCAAAAAATGCCTCCAGAGTACGGGAAATGCCTTTTGACATTCTCCTTCAAGCAATTTCCATGAGTGACCGGCGTACTATTTCTGAAATATACATTCTCTCACCAACCTTCGACAGGTCCCCTGACTTTATTGATAACCTCAAAAAGCTCGCTGACCTGAACCATGGAATTCGTCTCCACACCGAAGTCCGTGCGGAACATATTGATGCCACGACTGCATCACTTATGAAACAAGCCGGATTCACCAGCCTTGAAATAGGACTTCAGACACTTACGCCGGGGGCCCTCACCGCAGTGAGGCGAAACTCTAATCCAGAGAAAGAACTTGCGGGAATTAAGGCATTGCAGAATGCCGGCATTGATTTGAAAATCGGCATAATACCGGGACTTCCCGGTGACTCACCGGAACAATTCATTCAAACAGTTGACCGTCTTGTGGCGGAAGGCCTCGGGGAGTGCATTGAATTTTATCCACTGATGGTGCTTCCGGGTACCAGGATACGGGAACAGGCCGAGAAAGAAGGTGCCGTGTTTCAGGGACTCCCCCCCTACTATCTCATTGACGGGTGGGGTTTTGACTACGACACCCTCTGCGGCATATCCGCCTATGTTGATGACCGTTCTGGAGCAGCATCATCTTTCAATTCACTTCCGGATTTTACATGTATCTCTTCCGGAGTGTTTACAGGGAGCATTATGTTTGATGGCGATGTGTATGAAAACTGGAACGGCACGCGATATGCTGACTCGGTTGATACAAATGTATTTACTTTTTTTATTTCTCTCAGAAACCCCGCTGCCATGAACGCAGGTCTTCCATTACTCTTTGAAAAACTCCCTGAAACTGATCAGCTCTACAACATTGTTTTTTACTCTAATCAATTATTGTCTGAAAATCCCCTGCATACATTTACTGGATTGTACCAGAAAGACTCTCTTCACAGCAGAATACATATCTTCGAGGACTGGAACTCCAGCCTTCATCATCGATGGTTTCAGGTATTCGATACTGTTGAACTATACTGGAAAGCGCTTGATACATATACACTGATAACACCTGTTCTCCGTATCAACGAAGAAAACCGCAGCAGGATAGAACAGGGACATTCTGTTCCGGAAAAAATACTTGTGGGAAAAGAAATGTTCAGTTCAGCCGCAAATTTTCTAATTGAAGAATATGGTGATGCGCTTGAAGATATCGCATTCGAGTTACAAGAGGAACAGAGGGCTTTTTTTACTGAGACCGGAAATGATTATATTGAACCTGCAGAATTCCGTGTAATACAGGCATGAATCAGGAAACTTCTTTTACGTAGAACCATCACGGTTCGCCATATTTTCAAGAAACCGGCCGGATGCGAAGGAAATTCCGAGATCTTTAACAACGTGAAACTCTTCCTCGGATAAAATATTATCAGCCATAACAGATGTTCCGAGTTGATCCGCAAATATTTTCACTCCGTTCACAATCTTAATTCTTTCCCTGAACAGATGAATATTCCGCATGCAGTGTTCTGAAAAACTCAGCAGCCGAAGATCAGCCATTGAGATAATATTCAGGATATCATTCCCGATAAAACAGTTGCTTAAACCAAGTGAAATGTTCCCCGGCAACGTGCCGCTTTGACCGCATACAGCATGAACTGCGTGGTCGCACCATTTTTCATTTATCATGATAACAAGTTCCCTGTCGGGGAAAAACCTTGCCCCATGATCAATACATACTTCAAACGGAACATTCCGGATCATCGGCAGCAATACGGGAATATCACTGTTTCCGCTGCATATTTCTGCCATGCATTCGAGAAACCGCTGCAGGGACTTTTCATCCTTCACCGTCTCATGGACAGCTATATCAAGAATGGAAGACTCATATGTTCCATCCTGTATGCTGACAAACTGAAAGGCCTTTTCCAGTGTTTTTAGATCATAGCAGAAATGCCGTGAAAACACTTTTTTGATATCACTGTTGTTTCCTGTCAGGACAGAACGGCATATATCCAACGCATCAACTGCATCAGATATCATAGATCTGCACTGCAGAGATTCCTCTCTTATTCTTTTTAATTCAGAGATAAGGTCCCTGGGTGATTCTTTTTCATAGTATACTACATCACTGGAAAAGCGAATATTGTAATAATTACCTGACATTGAAATTTCAATTTCCCCGGCAATTTCTTTACAAAGTTCATGAAACTTATCCACATTAAATGAAAAATCAACGAAACTCGGGAATAGTATAAAAAAGTCATATTCATAGAGATCTGCGAGGCATAAATACGTATCTGAAGGGAAGTGGTTCTCACAGGATGCCATAATGATTCTTGAAATATTTTCCATATCATAATGGTAATTCTTTATTCCCCGCACAGTGCTGATATTTTTTTTCGATGACAATGAAATGCTCATTGTCCCTATACTTTTTATTTCAAAATCAAGGTTTGTGATTTCTTCAAGAACAGCAGGAAGATAGCCGGCCCCTGTTACCAGGTCATGGCCGTTCGCATCAATATACACTTCTTTTCGTGTCTTCAGGTATTCCCAGAACCTGTCATTCCTCGCCATGACGGAACTGTACACCAGTGTCCGGTCCCTTCCCTCCTCCTTTGCAGCATAGAGTGCATGATCCGCCCTTGAAAGAAGGTGCGATAAATTATTACCCATTACCGGGTATTCCGCGATTCCGGCGCTGAAGGAAACCCGGAAAAGTTCCCTGTTCCCTGTTTTAAAATCAATCCCCTTCAGTTCATCACGTATTGTATCAATTTTTATTCTTGCCTCCGCAGCAGAAAGCCCGGGGAAAAGCATTACAAATTCTTCACCCCCGAAACGTGCCGGGAAAAAACGTTCCGTGCTGTGCCGTTTTAAAACATCCCCGAGAGTCATGAGAACATTATCACCCATCTGGTGGCCATACTGATCATTCACCCGTTTGAAATGATCAATGTCTATTAGAGCCAGTGAGATAATACCTTTTTCTGATTCATAAATTTCATTATTAAACCGTTTCAGGAATTCCCGCCTGTTATACAGACGGGTGAGCTCGTCTGTCACTGAAAGGTGATAAAATTCATTGAGTTGTTTCAGCTTTGATTGCGTAAGGGCTTTCAGTTCCTCGGGAACCACCGGTTTCACCAGGTACGCATCCGCACCGCCCTGATACGCTTCAATCCTGTCAAAGGTATCATGTGATTCAGAAAGAAAGATGAACGGGATAAGCCTGGTTTTTATCCCGGTCCTTATTTTTCTCAACAGGTCCAGACCGTCAATCTCAGGCAGCTCAAGGTCGGAAATAATTAAATTCGGCAGCTTGTAGGTAATATTACTGAGGGCCTCAACCACACTTTTTGCTGTTATATAATTATATTCACTCCCTGACAGGACATTAATAATATGATTAATATCCTGTTCATCCGGCGTAACGATAAGAACTGTATTTGAGAAGGAATCTTTCATCATTTCCAAATGACATTGATTTCATTATTCAATTCATCGAGGGCACGGACAGCTGCGTCATCAAAACGCATGTCAGTATATTTTTTATAAGCAAAATTAATGGCGCTGGAGGAATTGATTCTGTGAATCCCCGGGTCCCCGAATCGTTTCAGAATTGTCACCACATCTTCGACACTGCCCCCCTGTTTCCCCACTCCGGGGATCAGCAGCGGCACCTCTTTGCCGGATTCACTGAAAATCCCGGAGATTTTTTCAAGTTCTTCGGGGTACGTTGCACCAACCACAGCACCCATACCTCCACGGTACCATTCAATAATTTTCTTTGAAACATGTAGAAACAGGGGCATTTCACCGCAGGTAACATCCTGTATTTCCCCTGAACTTTTATTGGATGTTTTATTGAGGATATAATATCCTTTATCGGGATATCCTTCCGTGTAGGGGGCAATGGAATCATATCCAAGATACGGAGACAGGGTAACGGCATCTGCGTCAAAAAAATCAAATGCCTCCCGTGCATAGGCCTCCGCAGTCTTTCCGATATCGCCCCGCTTCACATCAAGAATAACCGGGAACCCTTCTTTTTTATAGAGGGATATTACATTGCAGAGGGCTTCGATACCCTCGAGACCATACTGCGCGTAAAATGCGTAATTTGGTTTCACTGCGGATGGATATATCTTTTTCTGCAGTATTTTGTCGAGAATCGCTTCATAAAATGCTTCAATGATTTTACCCGGAGTCCCAAGATCAAGGGGGATGTCCTCCAGAACCGGATCAAGACCGAGACATACGATGCTGTTAAATTTTTCTGATGATGATTTTAAAAATTCGAGATAGTCCATTTGTATTGCCATAATCCTTTTATTATTGTTTTAAAGATGAAAGAAATGAAGTATATAGTTCAACACTCTCTTTGTCGAAAAGAACAAAATACACATCAATAGTAAAATTTTCATTCTTCATATAATCCAGCACTGTGGTGACCGCAACTTCACAGGCCTCCCCTTTCGGGTATCCGTATATTCCGGTTGAAATTGCGGGGAATGAAATTGATGTAAGTGAGTTATCCTTTGCAAGGGACATCGAGTTATAATAGGAATTCCGGAGAATCTCCCGTTCCCCTTTATGACCCCCTTTATATACAGGTCCCGGTGTGTGGATGACATGCCGCGCTTTTAGATTGTGACCTGCGGTTATTCTGGCCTCGCCATGTAAACATCCTCCCAGCGTCCGGCACTCCTGCAGCAGTCCCGGGCCTGCAGCGCGGTGAATAGCGCCGTCAACACCGCCGCCCCCGAGAAGACTCGGATTTGCGGCATTGACAATAGCATCAACATCCTCACTGGTGATGTCTCCCTGCTTTATTACTATCCGGTCAATCAACGCTGCTGGATATTTCATTGGTATTTCTCCAGAAAATATTCACACCACATTGTAACTACTTTGCGTCCGGTTACAGCTGCCGTATTTATCATACTCAATAATTATCCACTGAACCGGATGATGATAACATGATACAGAAAGATGATAAAAGCAACTTATTTTTATATATACGAAAATGCTGCATCATAGTATTACAGCACAAGGCCCGGAACAATTTTATTATTCCGGGCCTTGTGTGTGTACTTTAGTATATAACAATCAATACGGTGCAGCATTAAAAAATATTTCTATATCGTACAGCAATCCTGATTATTCGAAATCCGCCGGAGGAATAACATCCTTCCCTGTTTTTTTCTGCGCATCAAGAAGCCGCTGACGGAGGCGGTTCAGGTTGTCAAAAAACTCCTGCGGAACCTCATCCTCCTCCTTGTATATTTTTTCTATCCTTTCAAGCTTTTCAAGGAAACTCTTCACGCGGATAGAGAACTGAGTGGTATACTCCGCCATGGTATACTCGCGGTCAAATATATCCTTAAAAAGATCTTTAATGTCACTGTATTTCGGGATTAACCCGATTGGCGTCTCAATAGCATCATACTCGTTGTGGATACGCCCTTCCATCCACATGACCCATACTTTCTTGTCCACTTTTTCGTTCAGAAACTTTCCGTTTTCTTTGAGAAAGTAATTCGTTGAAAACACAAGGGGAGTCTTTTTCAGCTTCCTTCCAAACTCAAGGTGGTTCTTAATATATCGTCCCAGGGGCACCACAAGAAAGTCAAGATTCGCCATGGGGCTGAAATTCCTCACGCCGCTTTTCCCGATGGTCGCGGCAGTTGTTTCAGACTCCAGACTTGCGCCGATAAACACCCCATGCCCCCAGTCCAGACTCTGGAACACCGGTACGGAGGTATCGGAATCACGGCCGCCGTAAATGACGCCGCTGAACTGCACGCCGTCGGGGTCGTCCAGTTTCGGATCAACATTTTCAAGCTCACTGAGGCGGATGGTATACCGTGCGTTTTTATGTGCAGGCAGTATCTCCTTGCCGTCCTTGTCAGTATTTCCTTTTTTCCATTCACCGGAAAAGTTATACCCCTCATCGGGAATATCACTCCCCATTCCGAGCCAGTAGGGTTTACCGTCATTAATAAGGATATTGGAAAAAATCAGCTCCCGCGGTGACGCGAGGACATCAAAGATAAGGGGATCGTCCACAGGGTTTACATCTTCAATGATGCCGAAAATGCCCTGTTCAATATTGACCGCATAGGCCATCCCGTCATCTCCCATACGCAGGTAGGCAATATCGTCCCCCACAATTGTCTGTCCGGGAATCATTGCCGTGGAGGTCTTGCCGCATGCGCTGGGGAAGGCGCCGGTAAAATACGTGATCCTGTTCTTGCCCTTCGGTTTGGCCCCCATGATAAACATATGTTCAGTAAGCCAGTCCTCTTTGTTCGCCTTGCTGATAGCGAGACGCAACGCAAGCTTCTTTAATCCAAGGCTGTTCCCTGCGTACTGATTGTTCATTGTGAATACACGGTTTTCTTTCAGGTCGATATACACCCTTCTCTTATCAACATTTTTGCTGTTGCCCCGTTCGTCAAGCTCACCAGCTGAATGGATGAAATAAAAGAAATCCTCTGACCCTTTAAGGGTCTTGAAAAACTCATATCCCGTACGATAGAGAAGGTCTTCACTGTGCGCAACATAGGAGGAGTCCGTTATCTGCAGCGCGGCAATTGAGAATTTCGAATGTAACGGGCCCAGGCAGAAAAACCGTACCAGGGCCTCCTTCCCTTTCATTACACCATCCATGATACCGTACACTTCTTCCAGAGCCTCTTCCCTCGGTTTGGTATTAATAACCTTGCTCATTTTCATATCAGGGGTTACCAGGACACTTGTGTTTGCCTTGTCCCTGGCCTGGTCAGAATATCCGTCATAATGGACAGTATGCCCCTTCATTGACAATGCACGCTCCTCTCCGGTCTCAAGAGCCAGCTGACGGACATAATTAATATCATCTTTGCTGTCGGTAATGACCGTCACCTTTGACGGTTTGCAGAGCGTAACATACTCTTCAACTATTTTCATAACATGGGCATTATTGAGAGCCTCAAGTTTTTTAAGGTTCGCTTCATCCAGTACATTTCGATCAATGTTCACAGTGGTCCTCCCTTCATTTCAATATGTTTCATCAATAATTTAATTTTAAGAACTATGGCAATCTGATTTAAGACGTGAGCGGAAAAAGCCGGGAAATCCCTGACTTGTATCAGGCTGTACTATACAACAATACCGTCGGATATTCGTCAAATCAAAATTGGCTTTTAAAACAACCGGCAGGGTTTTGAATATTTTAGACATGTTTCAGGAGGGCAGCTGCGTATCCTCCTGTGCGGTTAAAATGAAAGATTTATTTAGAAGTGTTTTCTCGGGCAGCTGAGAATATATATATCACCGTCATGATGGCTGAAGCCGACTCCTCTTCTCGACTTTTCTCCCCAGTACCGGCACACCACCGTATCACCGGCAAATCCTTTAAAATGATAGCAGCGTTTGCACTGATCCAGTTTCATTGCAGTTCCTCCATGGCAGGTATATCATCTCTATCGACAAAATCAGGTATCCCCTTAATCGAAGGATGTAGAAAAATTATACCTGCCGGAAAAACATTATCACAGAATTAAAGAAGTGCTGTACTGAAATACCGTTCAGCGCGGTCAGGCAGTATTGTCACCACACGGTTCCTGCCGTTATCCAGATGGAGCGCCGCAAACACATTCGCTCCTGAGGATGTCCCCACAAGAAGCCCTTCCTCTCTTGAAAGCCTGCGTGTCACCTCAATTGCCTCATCGTCGGAAACAGTCAGGACGCCGTCAACCATGCTCACGTCAAGGACATCAGGTATAAACCCGTCTCCTATTCCCTGGATCTGATGCAGTCCCGGCTCTCCGCCCAAAAGCGCAGCGCTGTTTTTCGGCTCAACAGCATATACTTTTACTGAAGGATTTTTCTCTTTCAGGAACTTTCCTATTCCCTGCAGGGTCCCTCCGCTTCCCACGCCGGCGACGAACACATCGATATCTCCGTTCATATCGTTCCATATTTCCGGCGCTGTCTGTGAGTAATGGATATGGGGGTTGTGGGGATTCACAAACTGGTTCGCGATAAAAAATTTTTCAGGATCGGAGGATGTAATGGACCGCAGCCTGTCAAGGCACCCGTTCAGGCTCTCCCCTGCGGGAGTCAGTTCAATATCACCCCCGAATGCGTGAATTATTTTTTTTCTCTCTTCACTCATATTTTCCGGCATAATACAGATGACCCGGTACCCCTTCTGCACGCCCACAAGGGTAAGGCCGATACCGGTGTTTCCTGAAGTGGCTTCGATAATTGTCATCCCCGGCTTCAGGGTACCCTCTTCTTCCGCCTTCTCGATTATATTTACAGCAACCCGGTCCTTCACACTCCCGCCGGGATTGAGGAATTCAGCTTTCGCAAAAACCTTTCCGGACGACAGTTTTCCAAGTTTGATCATCGGGGTGTTCCCGACGCTTTCAAGAATTGATGATATCAGCATTTCTGTTCTCCGTAGAATAAATCATGAAACGATACAGTACCGTCACTTGAAAAAGTCAAGGTAAAAAAGCCAATACCTGTTGGCGGCTTCTCTAACTTCCAGGATGAATTGCGGGAAACAAAGCGGCCTCAGTTACATACTACCCTGTGCATTCCCGGCGGAGCCGTATCACGAATGGTTCTCAAGTAATTCGCCGAATATCCCGAGTTGGTAATATCCGGTTTTTTTAAGTGCCCCGTATACACTGGTTCTCCATGTACAAATGGACGCTCCAATACTGTTTCCGTCCCCGGGGATTACGATTACAATATATATAAATTTGTATATGCTTATTGCTATCTGCGTTATCACGAAGCACTGTAAGGAATAATTGAATTGTTGCTGATTAAATGGTACACTATTGATTGCCCGCATTTTTTATTTGAATTCTTACGGGTCATGTACTGCTATTGCATATACCGCATGACACAGATCATGCACCGCTCCGGCGACATCATACCGCAGCGTATTTTATTCAGGAACACGGACACGACATGAGACGGGAATATGACGTAATAGTAATCGGCGCAGGACATGCCGGCGCTGAAGCAGCACTTGCCGCCGCGAGGATGGGACACCCCACACTGATGCTTACCGGCAACCTTGATACAATATGCCAGATGAGCTGCAACCCCGCAATTGGCGGCCTTGCCAAGGGACATCTCGTAAGGGAGATTGACGCCATGGGAGGCGAGATGGGAAAAACCATCGACGCCACTGGCATCCATTTCAAGATGCTTAACATGAGCAAGGGACCCGCGGTCTGGGCCCCCAGGGCGCAGGCGGACAAGAAGGCATACCAGTTCCGGATGAAGGAGGTCATGGAGAAACAGAAAAACCTCACTATCATTCAGGACATTGCGGCATCCCTCATTTCGGAACACAATACAATGCAGGGTGTTATTACGGTACGTCAGCAGGAGCATCGGGCAAAGGCTGTTATCCTCTGCACCGGGACCTTCCTCAAGGGACTTATTCACATCGGGGAATACAACGAACGCTGCGGAAGGCTCGGCGACTTTTCCGCGGAACATCTCTCAGATTCACTCCGCACCCTGGGTTTCCCGGTACTCCGTCTCAAGACCGGCACACCCCAGCGGGTCAACGGCGACACGATTGACTTTTCCCGGTGCGAGATTCAGCATCCCGACGAGACCCCGCATCCTTTTTCCTATACCACGGAACGCATCGACCGCCCCCAGATACCCTGCTGGATAACTTACACCTCCGCGGAGACACATGAAATTATCAACAGGAACATCCACCGCTCTCCGCTGTACGGGGGGAAGATAAAAGGGACCGGCCCGCGATACTGTCCGTCAATAGAGGACAAGGTGGTGCGTTTCTCGGACAAGCCCCGCCACCAGCTTTTTCTGGAACCGGAGGGCCTTGAAACCAACGAATACTATATCAACGGGTTTTCGAGCTCCCTCCCGGAGGACGTGCAGCTTGAGATGGTACGGACCATACGCGGCCTTGAGAACGTGGAGGTAATGCGGCCAGCCTATGCCGTAGAATACGACTTTGTGCCCCCCACGGAACTGAAAGCAACACTTGAAACCAAACGCATTGAAGGCCTTTACCATGCCGGCCAGATAAACGGCACCTCGGGATACGAGGAGGCCGCTGCCCAGGGATTTATTGCGGCGGTGAACGCGGTACGGAAAATCAGGGGCGACGAACCGCTGATAATAACCCGCTCCGAGGCATACACGGGGGTCCTCATTGACGACCTTATAACAAAAGGCGCAGAGGAACCCTACCGCCTGTTTACGTCCCGGGCGGAACACCGCCTCCTCCTCCGCCAGGACAACGCGGACCAGCGCCTTATGAAATACGGGCACGAACTTGGACTTATTCCCGATGACCGCATGGAAGCAATGAAGGAGAAATACAGCCGTGCGGATGCGCTCATTGATTCATTTTCAAAGACAATGATCACCGTGGACGAAGCCCTCGCCTCTATCATTGAACAACGCGGTTCCACGGCACGTCCCGGCGAGAAGCTCCCCGCGAGCAAGCTCCTGAAACGGCCGGAAATTAAAATTGCCGACCTGACCCCCTACTTCAGCGGTGAAATTGCCGGGGACATTGCCCCGGTCGTTGAAATGGTAATCAAATATGAAGGATACATCAAAAAGGACATGGACCGGATCAAAAAGTTTGAAAAGATCGAAACCATGAAAATCCCGGATGACCTTAACTATAGCGAAATAAAAGGGCTCAAGAATGAAGCCCGCGAGAAACTGGCACGCATCAGGCCCCAGACCGCAGGTCAGGCCATGAGAATATCCGGGGTCGACCCTTCCGATATCTCAATACTGATCGTCCATCTCGAATCAATCCTAAGGAAGAAGAGGTAGTTTCCACGTGGAACACACAACACTAACAGCACTTGCCGGAGACAGAGGACTGTCTCTGGATATTGGAAATGCGGATAAACTTATCCGGTACGGAACAATGATCCATGCATCAAACTCCCTGTTTAACCTCACGGGAATGAAATCCCCCGAGGACATCATCACGACACTGCTCCTGGAAAGCATAACCCCCCTATGCGACATAAATGTTCCACGTGGAACATCTGTTGCCGACATCGGGACCGGCTCGGGGATCCCCGGCATTCCCCTTGCGATCATGTTCAGCGGGCTCTATTTTACTTTATTTGACTCAAACGGAAAGAAGTGCAGATTTATTAACGAAGCAGCACAGTCTCTCGGCCTCGGTAACGTTACTGTCGTTGAGGGCCGCGCGGAAGAGCTGCTGCAGAAACCGGAATACCGGGAGCGTTTCGGGCTGTCTGTTTCCCGGGCCCTTGCCCACCCATACGCCGCTGCCGAACTTTGTATTCCCGCAGTACGGCCCGGGGGGTTGATATATATCTACTCTCATCTTACAACCCTGGACCTTCCGGTGGAAATAACGGGCCACATACAGGAGCTCGGCGCATCTCCGGTACCTTTTGATTCATATTTCAGTTATGGAATCAACCCCGGCGGTATTCTCATGAAAAAGACGACGGCAACCCCTTCCCGCTTTCCGCGGCGCTTTGCGGCAATCAAAAGAGACGCCGGGAAGATAATAGTGGAGGCGTCTCCGGCTGAAGTATAAAGCGTATTACACAAAGTACCTTTGCCGGCCCGCCGGGATTTACCAAATCCCGGCGGGCCCATGCCCTAACCACCGCACTAAAATTACACCACATTCTGTATTTCCCCTCAGCCCGGTCGATGTGTTGCAACAGCAGGTAGTACACGATAACGGTGCACAGCACATTGATACAGCATCCTCCATCACCTCTACATCATCCGGAAATACCAGATGCGTGTCCTGCCGCCCGCTACTATGTTGACCCGAACTTTAAAAGATATTTCCCCCAAGGAGACAACCCGAAACACGCGCATTCCATAACATCCGCTATGTTTATGGTGCCCCCGCAATACTTTCGTTTTGAAAATCCTTTTCTCTGTTCACATCATTATTGCATCTCCGATAATCACCCGCCTCCCGTACACGGGCACCATCGCTTCTGGTACATCTGCAATCATAATGATTACAGGTTGTATTTATGTTTCCCTTCGATTATCCCGTGAAATGATACCATAGAAAAGGAAGTTGCTTCTTTCTATTTTCAATACTCTGCACACTGCTATAACGAATTTACCTGAAACAACAGTTACACATGATTGGCATGATTACCCAAACAGCAATCTCATGAATCCTGTATTCAGAGTATCCCTGTGTCTCCGGCTTCCCTCTGTAGAGATTTTTTTATTACATGTATCTTACGGAAGAAGGGAATGCGCCATTATACGTTTCAATATTTCCAGCATATCTCTTGTTTACTTAAAGCTCTTTCCAAAATATAAAACGATTCACCCCGGCATCGCGCCAACCCTTCCCGTTGCAGTTCATTATATAGAATACATGAGCGATACATCATCACGACTGACCCCACCATGACATGCATCTTCATCAGCATATCATCATCGACCTTCACCCCATCCTGGCTTCCCGGTTCACTGTATAGATGCGTCTCAAATAATACATAAATACAGTTGCATCACAGGTATTGCATGAAGGGATGTCCGGCATTATAAGCCAATTGCCCCGCCCCTGCTCTTCCGCTCCCTGTATACACTTGACATCCTCCTGCATCCATAGTATCGATTATTATATTGATTGTCACTTTCCCTGTAATGGAGTCATAGTATGAAAGTCCTTATACGCGGGGGCAGCATTGCCGCAGGGGTCCTGGCCGGTGTGTGTTATTCGCATTTACTGAAAGAAGCTTTTTCTGAGTCCGGGATTGAGATAATAAACCACTCCCGTGAGAAAGACTCCTCCTTCGAGGGAGTATGGAGCTTTTACGATGACATTGATCCCGTAAAGCCGGATATCCTGATACTCCACTTCGGCCTTGATGACATGTACAGACCGGTGTACCGGTCCGAGTTCAAGGAAAACCTCGTTCAGATTGTACGCCTTGCGCGGCAGCGGTGTAATCCGGAGATTGCCCTCCTCACCTCTCAGCCTTTCGAGGACAACGGAGAAATGGACACCGCACAGATATATTACCGCACCATCCGTGAAGTGGCTCTTGATCTGCAATGCACATATGTTCCAGTACATCTTCTCTGGGCGGGCTATCTTTCAGAAACCGGACAACGCCACCGGGACCTGGTCAATACCGATTATCGCTATCCCAATGATGCAGGGCACCGGCTCTTTTTCGATATCCTTTACGAAAGAATAGTATCAAAGATACAGGGAGCCCAACGGGAAGAATAATTTTTCTGCAGTGATTTTTTTTTGTTTGCATCATCATTGTTGATTTAATTAAGTATTGGAAACAACAGCATAATAAATCCAGCGCCCTGTGGAAACAGGGCATGTAAAATTAAAGGGAAGGAATATGAGCGTAATAATCAAAGACATCCAGAAAAATTCAAAAGAGATAATACGTGTCGAAGTTTCTGAATTCAAGGGAAGGGAGCTGATCAATCTCCGCATATGGTTTCAGGCAATCGATCCGGGCGGTGACTATGTGTACAAACCCTCACAAAAAGGAGTGACGCTCAACGTGTCCCAATTCGAGGAGCTGAAGGACGCTGTTGAAAAAATAGGCAACTACCTGAAGGACAAGGAAGCCGGGCTTGTAGTATCAGAAGACTCCGGAGAAACACCGGAAGAATAAATATCGTAATGACATTTTTATCGTCCTTGTATCTCATGAAAAGCGCACCACGTGGTGCGCTTTTCTTTTTCCATTATCATACGATACAGCAGGCGAATCAATATCATCCCGGTAAAATTTACAATATATCTTGAAAAAATGATTCTCTTTCTCAACGAATATTATTACAGTATCCCGGTCATTATAGTATACGAATTATTATATTTTTCAGGAGGCACCATGAGAGAAATCCGCGCAAAACTTATGACCATCAACAGGGAGCACCATGACCCGGAGATCCTTCAACTTCTTGACTTGATCGCCTGGAAGCTTGAGGAATACGAAAACAGAATCATCAATCTTGACAGGGTAATGCGTGACATTCTCACAGACAGAAGACCGTCGATGTAAAAAAAAATGCTTGACACCATACGCATTATTGCTAATCATATGTATATATTTCAATCCGGGGGAATCGGCAATGGCAAAGGAACTTACACTGAAGCAGGAAGCAATATTTAATTTTATCAAGGACACAATCAGTGAGTCCGGATATCCTCCGACAGTGAGGGAAATCGGTGAGAACTTTCAAATAACGGTGAAAGGCGCATACGATCACCTCAAGGCGATAGAAAAAAAAGGCTTCATTAAATGCACGCAAAACAAGTCCCGAGCCATTGAACTTCTTGTTGACCGTGAAGTACAGATACCCTCTGATACAGTATTGATTCCTCTCGTGGGAAGAATTGCAGCCGGCGCCCCCCTCCTCGCTGAGGAATGTATTGATGAATACCTCAGCTTCCCGAAAGCAATGTTCAAGGGAGGAGAGTTTTTTGCCCTTACAGTGAAAGGCGACTCGATGATTGAAAAGGGAATCAATGATGGTGATATCGCGGTTATTAGAAAACAGAATACCGCCAATAACGGAGAGATCGTCGCCGCACTTCTTGATGATGAAGCAACATTGAAGGTGTTCAAAAAATCCGGAAATAAAATACAGCTCATTCCCGCAAATCCCTCATACACGCCAATCATCACTGACGGCGTCGAGATACTTGGAAAACTGTTTTCAATATTCAGACGATACTGACAGCTCCGGAACCATATCATTTTTTTATTTTTTTCACTGAAAATATTGTTTACCGCATTCCGCATCACCCCTATTGTACATGCATACCTCAATTACAGTAGTATCTATGAACGAAAATATATATACAATAACCGAACTAACACGCCTGCTAAAGGCATATATCGAAAAGGCTCCTGCGTTTAACGGTGTATGGGTTTCAGGAGAAATTTCAAATGTGACCTATCACTCTTCCGGTCATATATATCTTACCCTGAAAGATGAAAATGCTGTTCTCTCTTCTGTTTTTTTCAAGTATGCGAACAGAAACCTTACCTTCAGGCTGGAAGAAGGTATGAGTGTGTTTGCACAGGGTAATCTCACAGTTTTTGAGAAACGGGGAAGTTATCAGTTCATTATATCGCAGCTCAAACTTGAAGGGATTGGTGAACTGCAGAAACAGATTGAACAGCTGAAGAAAAAACTCCTTGAAGAAGGTATTTTTGATCCTGCCCGGAAACGGCCCCTTCCCTTTCTTCCGAAACGGATAGGTATCGTTACATCCCCCACCGGCGCTGCGGTGCGTGATATCATAAAAGTCGCAAAACGCCGGTATCCCGACATTGAAATACTCATAGCTCCGGCAAAGGTTCAGGGGGCGGATGCCGGTATATCTATTGTAAATGCCATCGAGGAGCTGAACCGTCCGGAATGGAACATTGACATAATAATTGCAGGGAGGGGGGGCGGTTCCTTTGAAGACCTCATGGCGTTCAATGAAGAGGCCGTTGTGCGTGCTTTTTTCAATTCCCGTGTACCAATTATTTCAGCCGTGGGACACCAGGTGGACCATCCCCTTTCAGACGATTCAGCTGATGTCTGTGCACCAACACCCTCTGCCGCAGCTGAAATAGCAATCCCTGTGAAGGATGAACTTATCGATTATCTTTTTAACTTAAGGGGACGTTCATACACAGCCCTTCTTTCACGAATACGTGAACTTAATTTTCATGTCGACGGGTTTACCCGTCAGAGGGTGTTTAGAAATCCCCTTGAAATAGTCAGTAACAGAAATTTATTACTGGATGACACTGAAAAAAGATTGATCTTCGCGATGCGGGATATTATCAACACAGGAAGAAACAATGTCCTTGTGCTTCCGGATCTCGTAAGGATGATGCACAATGTAATAAAAGACAAAACGCATGGATACCTTGTCGCAGTCAACAGCCTGGAAAAACTATCTCCTCTTTCCGTAATGAAACGGGGTTTTGCGATTGCGGCAGACAGTGGAAGGAATATTGTCAGAAGCATCCGGGACATAGAGCGTGGTGAAGATATAAATGTCTTTCTCTCTGACGGGTCCCTGGAATGCACTGTGAATTCAAAGACAGGTGAACAGTTTCATGGAAAAGAAAAAAACTAAACCTACATTAACATTTGAACATGCCCTGAAACAGCTTGAAGAAATAACAGATAATCTTGAGCGCGGCGCTCTTGGTCTTGATGAGTCAATTGCGGAGTTCGAGAAGGGTATTAAGCTTGCCAGGTTCTGTCATGGCAAACTTGAAGAAGCTGAAAAGAAAATTGAAATTCTCCAAAAGGGTGATGACGGGAAGATTGCTGCAAAGGAAGTGAAGGTAAAAAATGAAAGTGGCGAAATAGATGATGACGACGTTGACCTTCAGGGAACCCTTTTGTAAGAATTACTGATTTGCTTGGAACCGAAAATATATTCTCCGGGAGCGACACACAATGAATGGAATCCGCTGTTTATTTATTCCAATACTTTTCTGCTGTTGTATTAATATTTCCGGCTGTACCAAACATGAAGCGCTTTCCTTCTGTGAAGGTGTAAATCCTAAGGGGGAAGGTGTCCGGTGCGGTACAAAGTTTACAACCGGCGATCTCACTGCAGTTGTTGCGTTACAAGAAACTGCCGACATAGATGGATTGAAACTTGTGGTCCTTAAAAAGACACAGTTTAAAAGTGAAGCAATTTCAACCTTGAAGCTTCAGACCGGAGCAGAAAAAAAGGCGGCCACAGCCACCCTTTCTCTTTACAATGAAGGGACCTATACGGTCCGTGTTATAGGGAAAAACAATTCCGTCATCGCGGAAAAGTCCCTTACGATCATCGACACTTACTGATTTTCATTTTCCGTGACACGTCTCTTTTTTTCCTGTCGTATAAATTCTATTAAAAGAATTACCGCTCCAATGACAATGACCGAATCCGCAACATTAAACGCCGGCCATCGGAACACGTTATCGTTACCGATATACACAAAATCAACGACACCGGGACGCCCGGAAATTCTGTCAAAAATATTTCCCAGTGCTCCTGACACAATAAGCGCCATTGAGTAACAGAAAAGCGGCTGCTTCTCTTTTTCCAGTACATAGAAGAGCACTAACAGAGCCAGTACCACAATTGATATAATAAGAAAATATGTCTGGTATCCCTGAAGAATACCGAAGAGCCCGCCCCTGTTATAAATCAGTGTAATTTGAACAAAACTTCCAAAGAGATTTATCCTCTCATGAAGTGCTACATTTGAAACAACAAGGTACTTGGTAAAAAGATCCAGCGCAAGGGTGGCGACAAGCAGTATTCCCGCAATAATGTGTTTTCTCATAGGTTCTCCTGTATTTTTCGTTACTGTTTCTTCTGTATTTTCTGTATTATCCCTGTACAGCGCGGACATAGTTCAGGGTGCTGAGAATCGGTTCCAATAGCATCAGTATAGTTCCAGCATCGGACACATTTTACACCTGATGATTTTGCTACAGCTATTGCCGAATTATCATACTCGGTGCACTCCCCGGTCATAGCATCAAGGAGCGTAACCTTCGATACCTGAAAAAACCGTGCAGCCTCATCACCCATTTCCGAAACCAGGGATTTTACACCTGCACTCTTCATATATAGAGCGATATCAGCCTCAACTGACGTTCCGATCACCTTGTTTTTCCTTTCATTTTCAAGTGCTTTCAGGACATCTTTTTTCAGATCAACCAGGTGTTCCATTTTCTTTTCAATATCAGTATTCATATACGCTTCGTCAAGCTGGTAATACCGCTGCATGTGAATTGAATCAGTGTTACCCATAAACCACCAGATTTCCTCCGCAGTAAACGCGAGTACCGGCGCTATGAGCCGCACCAGGGTTTCATACAATTCTTTCAATACAGTCTGTGCAGCTTTCCTTCTTTTACTGTCTTTCATTTCGATATACAGAATATCTTTCGATACATCAAAATAAATTGAAGACAGTTCAACAGCGCAGAAGTTCACAATTCTCCTGTATACCAGATGGAATTCGAACTTTTCATATGACTCAATCACCTGCTGTGACAGTACTGAAAGTTTATGAAGGATCCACTTGTCAATGTCAGGAAGTTCATTATATGGTATTTTCTGGTCATCAGTGAAGTCTGAAATATTACCGATGATAAACTTCATGGTGTTCCGGATCTTTCTGTATGAATCGGCATTCTGCTTCATCATGTCAAAACCTATCCGCACATCGTTTCTGTAATCCTCTGAAGAAACCCATAGCCGGATGATATCGCTCCCGAACTTCTTTATGAGTTCATTCGGGTGGATCACATTTCCTTCAGATTTACTCATGGCCTTTCCCTGGTCATCCAGCACAAAACCGTGTGTCAGCACCGTATTGTACGGAGCACGCTGACGCAACGCGAGTGCAGGCCAGAGAGACGACTGGAACCATCCACGGTGCTGGTCGCTGCCTTCAAGATACAGGTCTGCCGGCCACCGGTGGTCCTGCCATTTCTCCAATACCGCGAAATGCGATACGCCGGAGTCAAACCATACATCAAGAATATCATACTCCTGAACAAACTCAGTGCTGCCGCATGTGCAGACAGTCCCTTCCGGTATCAGGTTGTTGATATCCTCCGTGTACCATGAATCCAGGCCCTTTTCCCGGGATATCTGTGCGAAATGAAGAATTGATTCCGCAGACATCATATTCTTATCACACGATTTACATCTGAATGATGGAATCGGCACACCCCATGACCTCTGACGGGAAAGGCACCAGTCCGGTCTTGTTTCAACCATTCCCCTGAACCTCATTTCACCCCATTTCGGGATCCATCGGGTACTGTCTACCGCTTTCAACGCATGTTCACGAATATTCTTATGATCCATCACAAAAAACCACTGCTCAGTTGCCCTGAAAATAAGGGGCTTTTTACAGCGCCAGCAGTGAGGATATGAGTGTTCAATTTCAAAGGAGTGAATCAGTGTGTTATTCTGCTTCATAAGGTCGATAATCTTCTGGTTGGCATCAAACACAAAGGTCCCTTTCATGGGTGCAAATTCATCGGTAAAACGGCCTTCATCATCGACGGGAGAAAGTGTGTCAATCCCGTACTCAAGACCCACCATATAGTCCTCCTGGCCGTGTCCGGGTGCTATATGAACAATTCCGGACCCCTGCTCCAGTGTGACAAAATTTCCGAACACCACCTTCGATTCCCGTTCAATAAATGGGTGAGTAACTTTTAACGATTCAATATCTTCTTTGGAAATTGCAGTCATACCTTCATTTTTCAATTCTGTAATTGATTCAAAACCTTCAACGAGATCATCCGCAAGGATATAGAATTCATTACCGAATTTACACAGGGAATATTTAAACTGTGGATGAAAACACACCGCGAGGTTTGCCGGCAGAGTCCATGGTGTTGTTGTCCAGATAATTACATAGGTATTATCCTTATCAATTCCCTGAATATTTAGAGAAGAAGGATCAATTTTAAATTTTACAAAAATTGAAGGTGATTTGTGATCTCCATATTCAACTTCCGCTTCCGCGAGAGCGGTTACACAGGTCGGGCACCAGTAAATAGGTTTTTTATTGCGGGTGATATAACCCTCTTCATAAATCTTTCCGAACACCTCAACAATCTTTGCTTCGTAGTCTGATGACATGGTGAGATACGGGTCTTCATAGTCTCCAAGTATGCCAAGACGCTTAAATTCCTCCATCTGGACCGATACAAACTTTCCCGCGTATTCCCTGCATTTACTGCGAATCTGGCTCTTCGGCATTTCCCGTGCCTTCTCACCAAGCTGCCGTGTAACCTGCAGTTCTATCGGCAGTCCGTGACAGTCCCATCCTGGTACATACGGAGCCCGGTATCCTATCATTGTTTTATGTTTTACAATAATGTCTTTAAGGATTTTATTCAGGGCGTGACCAAGATGGATATTCCCGTTCGCGTAGGGAGGTCCGTCGTGGAGAATATACAGTTCATCATCTTTTCTGGACTCAAGAATTGTTTTATACAGGTTCTGCTCATCCCATTTTTTCAGTGTCTCCGGCTCCCTCTGCGGAAGATTTGCCCGCATGGGAAAATCAGTTTCCGGAAGATTTACAGTTTTGGAGTAATCCATGTGGTCCTCTCATTATCACATTTTATTTCTTACTATATCGGCAATGCCTTACAGGTATAATTCCCAATCTTTGGAGTAATATATTATCGATAGTAACGTCTCTCTTGTAATACACCTGCGGATGTGGGGGGATTATCATTGCCGGTACTATGTACTAACGGCCGCCATCCTTCCTGAAAGAAAGACTGCGCCGTGCTCACGTTCTTCATATTTCATTCAAGAGACACAACCATCAGACACTTTTGTCAATATATTTTTCATCAAAATCCATTCACGTATATTGACCGGTAATTAATTGACGCAGCACGTGATAAGTATCGGAAACATATATTGAAGTCATCACTTCATTTACCACTCCAGATTAATCAGCAGATAATATACAATTGTACCGCGATTTTTTTATTCAACAAGATTTGCGGTTCAACAATACTTCTGCAGATATGTATCCGTAAAAAAATATCTTGCACTGTTTAATATTGATGCCACATGTTGCCTATGGATTGTACCAGTGAAATATTGTTATGCCAGCCCGATTCAGGAAAAGGGTGCTCTGTGTGCTGCGGACTTTTTAATTTTAAGGATATTTCCCGTGAGTCACTCACTTCATTTTTACAGAAACCCATCCCTTCACCGGCAGAGACGGAAGATGACCAGTATGGAACTTCGTATCTGTACCGTAATGACATCCGGGATGTGACATCGCATATTTGCCCTTATCAGGGTTTTTTATCGGAAGGCAAACCGGGCTGCAGAATTCATCCCGCGGTATGCGGAAAGGACAACAGGGACCACTCTCTTTTCGGAAAAACAATCTGCGACCGGTTTTTGTGTCCGGCACACAGAATACTTGATAACAGGGAAAAAATATATCTGACAAAATATGTTCGTGACTGGTATTGCTATTCGATTGCCATTATTGATCCCGGAACGTTTTCATGGATTATACAGGAAATTACACGGAAGTATTCTATAAAAGACTGTGATGATTATTTGATTACAGATGTTCTTGAAAATGCCCTGTCACTGCATGCGAAATATATGAATTCTACGGAACAGGCCCTCTTTTATTATTCTGTACCTGAATACATATCTCATAGAGAGTTATTCTGGGCAGGTGCAGAAACAACCTCCGCAGAGAATGAACAAAAAGAAATACGCCGTATTGTGAGTATTTTATTTGAGTGAATCCCTTTCTTTCACAATTTCAACCACGCGTCGTACCTTCTGAGAGGAATTCTTATCCATTACCAGAATATCATTTCCTGATTCGATTACAACAATATTTGACAATCCGATCAGTGTTATGCGCTTCCCTTCTGGAAACGCTGAACAGTCACTTGAATCAAGAAATATTACTTTGTCCTTTTCGGGGGTTCTGTTGTTGTTGCCGTTTGCCGGCAGTATACCATCAATTGAATACCAGCTTCCAAGATCAGCCCACCCGAAGTCACCGGGAATAACAAGCCTGTTTTCTGCTTTTTCCATTATACCGAAATCAATTGATTCTTTTTTCAATTCTTCAAATATGGTTTTCTTAATGTTCCATGTAGTGTCATCGTTGGAACGTATTACATCATGTTCCATCGACCGCATGGGTTCAAAAGCCATATATAAATCCGGCATCAGTTTTTTAAAATTTTTCAAAATCTGTGAAGTCTTCCACACAAAGATGCCGCTGTTCCAGAAAAAATTCCCTTCATCAAGATACTGCTGCGCCCTGGCAAGATCAGGTTTTTCCACAAATTGTTCAACATTCCGTACTTTTCCATCAGATTCAACAGATTGTATGTATCCATACCCTGTTTCCGGATATGTCGGAGTAATACCAATTGATACCAGCTTATCAGATTGTGCATGATCAACAGCAGTTCGAAGAATATCAAGAAAACCCTCTGGATCACCAATGTAATGATCTGCAGGAAGCATTATCATTATCGAATCATCGCCTGTTTTTTCAAGATAGGTTGCTGCGTATAACACAGCAGCAGCTGTATTTCTTGGATACGGTTCTGCAAGTATAACGCCTTCGACACCGCATTTATCAAGCTCCTGCAGTGAAGCAGACTCGTATTGTAATGAAGTTACTATTACGTAATTTTCCGGATTCAGGGGAAACAGCCGTTTAATTGTTTCTTCTAATAGAGTACCATCTCCTGAAAGGTTATGAAACTGCTTGGGCTTGTCCTCTCTGCTGAGCGGCCATAATCGGGTACCGGCTCCGCCGGCAAGAATTACAGGTATAATTTTCATTGTTATCCAACCATCGTATTGTCAGTATCTTTAATAGTCACTGTCTTATAAATATTACATTGCATGAATACCAGTCACAGTTTTTTCATGACAGAATTTGCTGTCAATTAATAATTTACACAGTTTAACCTATCTTGTAATACACTGGCAATCGTAGATATGATTATATTCACAATGTATCATGGGTAAATGTCATTTTGAGGAAGGGATGTATGAATGTGGTTTATTCAGAACAGCAAATAAAGTAATTACTGGATATTTTATTAGAAGAAACCCTTGTTCGATCATGGGTATTTAATTTTGCCAGGATTAGTCTTTCATTTTCTTAGCTTCTTCGTCGGTAATTCTCCATTCGTATGCTGATTTATTAACAGGAAGCGGAATTCTTTCCCCGGATTCCTCTTCATTTTGATTTTCAGGGTCTTTCTGACGCCATCGGTTTCTTTCATCTTCGATTTTTTTGTTTATCCTCTCAAGACTCAATTGAATATCGCTGTCATTTGGATCTTTCAGAATTGCTTTCTCGTAGCTGCTTTTTGCCTCAAGAATTCTCCCGGTTTCTTCATATGTTAATCCCAGATAAAAATAAACCTGGGCTGAATCATTATTTAAATCTATTGAATGCTGAAAATACGGCATGGCTTCTTTAGCCTTACCGCTTGAAAAAAGGAGTACACCCATCTGATATTGTACCCGTGGATCATCTTTTTTCAGCCTCATCGCCTGCTGCATATATTCAAATGATTCATTGACCTGTTGAAGCGTAAGACACAGAAGTCCCACACGGTAATTTGCATCAAAATTATTTTTGTTTATTGTCAGGATAGCCTGATATAGATTCTTTGCCTGTTCCCAGTTTTTATCTTTTTCAAGCTGCACCGCGGTATCATAATAAAATCGTTCCTTAAATTCCAGGATTTTACCCAGATACTTCCGTAGATCAGGCCTGTATGCACTGTAGACATACAGCTTCATCAATATTTCTGATTCTTTTTTAAACTCCTTTTGTATTACATATAACTCTGCCTCTTTCAGCATTGAGAAAATTGCACTATTTCTCTGGAGGGAATTCTTCATGTTTCGTTTAAAGTACACATTTTCCCGGATATCAGGTATAAGCTCTATAATTCTGTCATCATGCTGAAAATATGATTCTTCAATTGAAGCCGGCAGAATAATATTTGCCCCTCTTTTCATAAAATAAAAGAAATCAGGTGATGTTACTTTTATATCAGGGAAAAACCCTTCATATCCGGTAAAAAACAGATGGGAAACCATATGCTCTTCATTGAAAAAAAGATATACTGATTCAGGCATATCGAGGAACAAATCACTGACTGTTTTAACATGGGCGGGAGTAATACTGAAAGCCTCAGGACTTTCCGATGCCATGACAAGAAGTATATTTGAGAACAGATACCCCACAGTGGAAGGAAACACTTTCTTCAAATTCTGTCGTGATACAGCAATTGTATGTCTTGAAAAATAATTTAAATCAAAAATCTGTGCAAAAATTCCTCTCCCCAGAAGCCGATTTTTTGCGATAGTATAGTATTTTTCAGAATATTTCATGGTGTTCATATTCTGATCATAAAGATTCGGTATATCAACAATGATAGAATAAGAATCACTGTTTTTAGTAAGAAATTTTACCGCATCACGTGAATCGACAAGATATGATTTTCTTCCTGATAAAGGAAGAGTGTTGTAGTCTACTGTTTCTTCAGGAACATAATCAATTACTTTATACTTTTTAAAATATCCAATTACCGGGTTCTGAAAAAATTTCTGATACCCGTCAATAAAGAGCACATTTTTTTTATCATCTTCATTCGATGCATACATATACACAGGCACAAGGGCCCTTTTCAGATTCCGAAGAGTACTGTCGGTATTGTCAAAAATCAAATAATTATGCAGTGACACGTCAACGGGATTCTGTATGTACATTGAGTTGTAATTTTTATTATATATCTGGTTAAACCCCTCAATGTGCCGTATAAAAACATTATCATCTATGGGTATTTTATAATATGCATGAACAAACACAATTGCCGGAATAAAAAACATTGAAAAAACAAAATACAATATTTTTTTAAACGGCTGAATATCCCTCTGCAGTAAATGAATTCCCGGCAACACAACATTCAGTACCATTACAATATACAGGAAAACGTAAAACCAAAGGTTCGTGAAACGCAGATACAGCAACGACACAAAGATTGGCACAGGAAGAATAAATAGGGACAAGTCTATTATGTTGAACCGTTTATTATGGTCGTATTGCAGCAATATGTTATTGATTGTCTTATACGCCGAAAAACCAAACATAACTGAAGGAACCATAAAAAAGAGGATACTGTAATACTGAAGTGTCTCTCCATACAACGTAACGAGGACCATAAAAGATAAAAATAAAACCGGAAAAATCATTTCGCTGTAAATATACCAGAAAGCACTGCGCAAAAAACGGGCAATACCGAATCCTATAAGCACCGATACCACCAGAGATACAAGAAACATCATCTGAACGTGAAGAAAATTTCCCAAATTCTTTATTATAATTTCATATCCAAGAAAGACATAAATTAGAACATACGTAAAGTTCAGGAATGTAAAATATATATCATCCCGAACCCCCGTCTGTGTTTCTTTCACATCGTCTGAATCCTCTGTATCCTGAGCATATTGCGTTGAAGAATTGTACATGAGGCGGATAACAAAAATTGTGGAAAAAACAGGAAGCAGCAGAACAGCGGCATAAGAGATGCCATCAATGAAAAAATGCAGTATATAGTATAATGCGATACCTGTGAGAAATCCTGTAAGAACAGATGACAAAAAAGCCAGTGTCCCCTTTTTATCATCAATAAAGTTGCCGCAGGTTATTTTGAGAAAATAGTTTAATTTAATACCTGCAAAAAATGGAAGGATACCCAGGAACAATGGCAGCCAATGCAGATTATTGAAAATAAATTCCCGCAGCGCCTGTTCCTGTATAAAATAAAAATACTGCTGTAAAAAATATCCAAGGGCAATCAGAAAGAAGAAGAGTTCAGAAATTATATAGATAATTCTGAATTGTGTCATGCGGAATAATAATTTTCCAGTCAGGTTTCCTAAGAAGATACCGATCGCAACAGACAGAATCAGCTCCCTGAAAACATGACGGTAGAGAAAATAAAAATTGTATGATACAGCAATATCAGTATAAATTATGCAGAGCACGGAAAAAGTCAGGAATGTATTAAAAAATATTATCCGCCGTTGAAAAATATCAGTATAGCTGAATTCTTTTAGTAGTTTCATTATGCAGTTTCACGTATAACATTTATTTACTAAATTACAGTACACACTATGTATCTTATTCTTTTTTACATTGCACGTAATAACAGGTAATAAACTAAATTACAACAAATTTTTAATATTTGTAATATTCACATGATCAGGAACCATTATAAATTAATATCTGTTTCAATAAAATAAACAGTGTTCTGAAATCTTTTTTTTGTGGTACAGGTCATAAATATTATTGCTGTTTTACTGAAAAAATAGTAAGCAAAACGAGTAAAAAATCCGTAAATTAAAAAGAGAGATGAAGTTCTGAAAACCTAACGCATGCGTTATAAAGCATGTGGGATGTTTCAGATAATTCATTGAATAAGATCCTTTTCACAGGCAATGATTTTTTGATAATTGTTTATAAAATGTATATATTATTGGTAGGCATATGAAGGCTGAATACATACCGGAAAACAATCTTGTGGTTCTTTTTCTCCTTTTTCTGCTGACCGGAGGAGTGTATTACTTCTGGTGGCTGGCCCGTACGAGTGAGATTTTCAATGATAATCCAGTATCAAACATTTTGCTCGTAGTTCTTACTCTCGGTTTCTGGGGACTATATATAAATGTCAAATACATTCAGAAGTCCGAGGAAATAAACGGGAGGGAAATGAAATGGTATCTTGTTTTTTTCCTCGTTATTGCGCCTTTAATTATTCAGCACAATGTTAATGAAAAGTATTATCCGGGCAGGTAGGCGATCAGGAGAGCAAAATGATTGTAAAATGTACTGAATGTAACGCATCATATTCGGTTGATGACGAAAAGGTCGAGAATAAAAAGTTCGGTTTTTCCTGCCCGAAATGCGGCACAAATGTTATTATTGATAACAGAATCAAGGAGTCCGTAGATTTCTCAGATCATGAAATTGCCGAGCCGTCTTTCGAATCCCCCGAAGAACAGTTACCGCATGATGATTTCAGTGATACCCCGATTACTTCAGAATCAGAACCAACTGTATCTGATGATATGGGAGACCTCATCGTTGACGGCACTGAATTCGATATGGATTCTGCAGCAGAACAACCTGCAGAAGACGTATCTGTCCCGGATACTGCTTCAGATCTTGATGATTTTGATTTAGATGGAATTGAAGATATCAGCAACACCGGTATTGAAGAACCCGTCCAGCCTGCAACATCTGATGGGGCCCCACTTGATGTTTCAGGAGATGATGAATCCATTACAATTGATGATTTTGATTCAGCCGAAGACCTCAGTATAGAGGTCCCCGAAGAAGCAGCGGGGTCTGAATATGATTTTGCCGATGATGAATTGCCTCCGAAAGAAGAGGGGGTCCGTATTGATTTTTCTGATGAGGATCTCCTTGACGACAAGGAAATTGATGACCTTAATAACCTCGATATAACCGATGATGATTTCAAGCCCCTGGAAGAAGATATAACACAGAAGTCTCGCGCCGGGAGTTCAATTTCCGATGAACCTTCCTTTGATGACGCCTTACTCGAAACCGGTGACGCCGACATAACTGAACTTGATCTTGATCTTGATGCAGGCGCCACACCCTCTGAAAGCGCATCAGCTGACGGGGACGCGGAAATTGACGTTGACGAAAGTATTACAATTGATCTCGATACCCTTGATATTCAACTCGAGGAAGCGCCTCCCGCAGAGGAAGCTGATGCTTCCATTGGCAGAGATTTCGATTTTGACGCAGAAATGCCACCGGTCGAAGTTGAGAATGAATTACCTGCGGAAACAGAATTCAGTGACATCGATTTTGAAACAGGCGCTGAACCCTCTGAAGACCTTGCAGCGGAAGCTGATGATGACCTTACCCTCGACCTGGATTCACTGGATATCACTCTCGATGAAATAGAAGAATTCAAAGAGGGTGTTCAGGTTGATGAAGATGAACGGCTCACGATAGAAGATGCCGGGCTCACCATTGATGAACTTGAATCAGTAAAAAACGAAATGCCGGATGAGATTATAGATTCCTCACATGCGTTTGAAGAGGAAGAGGACCTTAAACTCAGCATTGATGAAATTGATCCGGACCTGCGTGTAGAAGATCTTGCACCGGAAATGAGTGAAGAGGATCAGCAGCCTATTATTGAAAATATTACAGAAGACCAGCTGCCTGAAATAGACTTTGATAAGCTGCATGATGAAGATTCTATATCAGAACATGATGACATTATACCTGCTTATTCCGGTTCTGCGACCACCGGAAGGGCATTACCCTCTGCAGAAATATCTGCTGAAGAAGACTATCTTGATATTGAGACAAGGGAACAATACGGCTCTTTTTCTGGATCGGATGAAATCCAGGGTGATACAGTTCCCAAGGGTACGGTGAATTTTTCAATAGATTATTCTCTGAGATATTCAAGAATTGGTGCGTTATTGAGGCTTCTTGGTATATACCAGATTGCACTTATTCCGCATTTTCTAATTCTGCTAATTTATTCTGTTCTTTCAAATATTGTCGGTGTTTTTAACTGGCTTATTGTATTGTTCACCGGTCAGCAGGTTGAAGACTTTTCAGGCATCCAGGAAAAAACACTGCGGTATATGCTAGCCACTCACGCATGCATGACAAATACCGTAGAAGAACCACCGCAATTTACAGGCCAAAAAGATATTGACCACTCACTTCAGCTGAATGTCATTTATCCGGCAAAACCGTCGAAAACAATGTCTTTTCTCAGGCTTACGGGTATAGGAATTATTATCGTCGCCCTGCCCCACCTTGTATTGTTCATGCTCCTGACACTGGGGAGTACAATCATCACCCTCGGCGGTATCATATCCGTTCTCGCCACAGGGAGCTGGCCGAATATTCTCTTTGATTTTATGGTACGGTACTACCGGTATGCAGCAAATGTTCTGGCCTTTATGATTGGTCTTGTGGAAAAGTATCCGTCTTTCAGATTTGAATAAATCATTATCCCCCATATAAAAAAACGGCTGCCTTTAAAGACAGCCGTTTTTTTTATTGCAGTTTTTTTCTCTTCTAATTCATTTTTATTATAATTTCAACACGTCTGTTTTTCTGTCTCCCCTCAGGTGTACTGTTATTATCAATGGGCCTTTCCTCTCCCAGGCCCCGGTATGATATTTTATCATGATCTGCTTTTGATTTAAGATACTGCGCCACAGAATGTGCCCTGTTTTCTGAAAGCTTTTTGTTGTATATCCTGTCTCCGATAGTGTCTGTATGACCTTCTATTATAAGTTCCCTGTCCGGATATTTTTTCTTCAGTATTGAAGACACTTTATTCAGTGTATCAATTGTGGTATCTTTTAGCCTGAAAGAATCAAAATCAAAAAATACTTCACCCAGCCTCAGCACAATCCCCCTTTTATCTGTTTCAACAGTAACGTCACCGGGCAATTCTTTTCTCAGCTCATCCCTATGCTTATCCCTTTCCTTTTTTGAAATTTTTAGAAACATTTTATTTTTTGTCGTAATACGCATGCGGAATTCATGTGTCATAACCCCGGAAGTACTATTGTTAAAGAGGAATATTATTCTATACCGGTCAACACTGTCCAGGGGTTTCCTGTCGGTAACATTCCATGTAATTTCACCAATATTCTGTCCAACAATTCTTAAAGGAAAATCCTCAGGATATGGCCTTTCTATTAGTTTTTTATCTATGACATATGAATAATTGATAGTTGCAATATCCTTACCCTCCTTTTTCTCCATTTTACGCAACGTGTATTTTGCAACAAATGATAGTTTCAGCGGTCTGGAAAATGTGTTAAGTATCATTTCAGCAGGAGATTCCCATGTTTCATCAACAGCGACCTCCTTTACCGGAAATGTGGGAACATGCCTGAAATTAGGCATGTACATTGTATCGGGAACAATATATTGTCCGTTTTCTTTGATAGCAAATTCTGATGTGTACTGTTCCCGAAGCGCATATACATCTTTTTCGCGTTCCTTCTGGTAGACAGAAAAAAGTCCCTTAACCATACTGGTATTGACTTTTTTTTGGAAGCATGAAAGATTTATAATATTCCGTTCATCATACACTTTCATTGTCGTGCTGTTAATAAGATATTCAATCCTGGCATTTCTCATTATTTCCAGCCGTTCATCTTTCGGTATGTCCCATTTCATTGTTACTGCATATAATGTCGTAACTGCGGCAAAACTGCTGATAACGGCACATAGTATTACTGCCAATTTTTTCATGACATCCTCACGGGCATAATATCCCTGCTCTAACAGTATCGTCATATATCATTGGATTTTAAAGTAATAAAATTTTACGTATATGTCACAAGGTTTTACACAGTATACAGAAAGCAGTATCAGAACAGCCGTACATGACATTCTTAATACAATCATTCAAACATAAAAATGAGTTGCTTAAAACAGGTAACTGCACAAGTGGTATGGATTGAAACCTGTATTGCAGGAACAGCTATATAATGAAAAAAATATTTGACACAGAGGGGCTCCTGAAAGACGCTATTTCCTCCTATGAATTCAGGGAGGAGCAGTTAATTATGGCTGAATTCATTGCCAGCCGTCTTATTGAAACAGGAAACGCTATTATTGAGGCCGGTACAGGAATCGGTAAAACAATGGCATACCTTATTCCTGTCATACTTCACGCTGTTGAACATAATAAACGAATTGCCATAAGTACAGAAACCAAAGCGCTTCAGAAACAGCTCATTGACAAGGATATACCGATTGCAAAAAAGGTCCTTAATGACTGCGGTATAGATTTTTCCTTCTCAATCTGTCTCGGCAGCGCAAACTATCCATGCCGCAGAAGGTTTGAAATCGCCAAGAGCCTTGGTTCATTTAAAAAGAAGGATATTCCTGCAGTAGAAAATTTCCAGGAACGATTCAGGAAGGGAGTACCTTTTTCAAGATTTGACGTTCGGGTTGATAATACCTTCTGGAACTCAATTTCCCGTGAACCTGATTCCTGCGGGTCGTTCAACTGCCCCTACTTTAACACCTGCCTTTTCCAGAAAGCAAAACGGGAATGGTCCCAGTCACAGGTACTGGTAATGAATCATTATCTTTTTTTTACCAATATTGCCTCTTCGAAAACATATCTTCCCCAGTGCGATATTGTAATATTTGACGAAGCCCACTCCCTGGAATCTATCGGATGTGCACAGCTCGGCTTTCGTGAAACGTACAACACGCTCATTGACACCATTTCGCGTTTTGGAAGACGATCAAGAAAGAAACACCTTTTATCTGCCATAAAAGATAATACTGTTATGAACCGTGCAGTATCTCTGCTCCGTGACATTGAAAGTGAATGCAGCAGATTTTTTGAATCCCTTCGTTCGCTTTGTGCAGGGAAACAGCATTACAGGTATGGTGAAACTCTTGGTATTGGTGAGCGCCTTGTGCTTCTTTTACGTGATTTTATCACCCCCCTGAACGCTGTAATTGACGACATTGAACACGAATCCGACAGAATTGAATTTGAAATTGCCCTCGGGAAGCTTTTCACCGCATACAAAAATATTGAAAGCGGAGTGTACCTTCACCGGGAGGAATTTGTGTACTGGATTGAAGGAAGCGGGAAAGATATGTTTGGTGATATCGGCCTATACGGAAAACCGGTTGATATTTCTGAAACCATGGAAGCCGAGGTTAATTCTTTTTACGATACTGTTCTGTATATTTCAGCTACACTTTCGATTAAAGGCAGCTTTGATTATATTATTAAGCAGCTGGGGATACAGAACTTTTCGACACAGCTCCTTAAATCACCTTTTGATTACCGTAACCAGGTAACACTTCTGCTTGAAAAAGAAAACATTCTTCCTGACAGCAGCGAATATATATCAAGAATCGCCCGGACATCATCGGAAATAATTATACGTATGTCCGGAAACTGCCTCATTCTTTTTACATCATATGCAATGCTTCAGCGCGTAAAAGAAGAACTTTCTAATCTCATTGAATATCCTATTTTCGCCCAGGGTGACTACAATGCCGCGGATGTCATTGATAACTATTGCGAGACTGATGGTTCAGTACTCCTTGGAACCCATTCTTTCTGGCAGGGCATTGATCTTCCCGGAGATCTACTGAGGGGGGTTATTATTACGAGGCTTCCCTTTAGTGTTCCGGACCATCCACATTATCAGGCAAAAGTTGACCGGGAGGTATCCCTTGGTAAAAATCCTTTTTACACCCTCCAGGTTCCTGAAGCGATCATACGTTTTAAGCAGGGCTTCGGAAGACTAATACGCAGCAGAACCGACTATGGAATTGTGGCTGTTCTTGATCCCCGGATAATTAATAAAAATTATGGATCACTTTTTTTACAATCTATACCTGAATGCAAAAAAATATTCAATATTTCCGAATTATGACCTATTGAATTCCTGAATATTTAATTATTTTATTTAAAAAATATTTAGCAACATCATACTCCCAGACTATACACAAATTTACAACAATTATCAACAGGCAAACCACCCCTGCTAACAGGTAATCCCCAGCCTGCTAACAAATTTAAAAATTTTTTTTATTTCATTTTGCGGTTCAATTAATTTCTTGCAAAAATTCCATGATTTAATCTATGCTATAGGGGAATCGGGGAAAGGCCTGACTCCTTCAGGGCCACTTCTTGTGAATATTATCACTTTTTATGTCGTGTAACAGGTCTACTTTTCGTTATCACAAACTTTATTAAAAAAATTAAGCACAATATTACATTTTCAGCATTGCATTTACTCACTTTTTCTCCACATCCTGAAATAATATATAAACATGGATGAACAAAAAGTGTGTTTATATGTAGATTTATAAACAAAGATATCAACATTTGTTAATAACTTTCGGGATATACCTATGATTCTTTCTAAACATGAAATATGGGACAAGGCATTATATAATATTCAGTCTATTATAAATAAGCAGTCCTTTGATATGTGGCTCAAAGATACTGAGCCAATTTCCTATAATGAAAATAAAATGACTATTCGTGTTGCTGATGAGGTTGCACAGCGTCATATTTCTGATAACTACTCCAGCACTATTTCGTCAATTGTGAGTGATATCGCACATGCGACTATCATGTGCGAGTTTACTACAGATGAAACGAAATCTGATCCTGATAACGATAGTACTACTTCTGATTCTCAGCCGGAGAAGAATATAATGATGTTCAGTAAGGAGCCTGAATCAGGTAATCCTATGCTGAAACCTGAATATACCTTTGAGAATTTTGTTGTCGGTCCAAACAATCAGCTTCCCCATGCTGCAGCGGTTTCAGTTTCCAAAGCTCCTGCAACACAATATAATCCGCTTTTTATTTACGGTGGTACCGGTCTTGGGAAAACCCATCTGATGCAGGCAATCGGCCACAGCATAATGAAAGAAAAGCCGTATATGAAAGTTCTGTATATAACAACGGAACAATTCCTAAATGAATTTATTCACGCTATCAGTACAAATACTCTTCCAAGTTTTAAAATGAAATACCGGGATGTGGATATCCTGTTGATAGATGACATTCAGTTCATTGAGAAGAAGGAGCAGACGCAGGAGGAATTTTTTCACACTTTTAATACCCTCCATAACAATAAAAAACAGATTATTATTTCAAGTGACAGGCCTCCAAAAGATCTTTCAACCCTTGAGGTTCGTCTCAGGACACGTTTTGAATGGGGACTTATTACTGATATTCAGCCTCCAAATGTTGAAACACGTGAAGCAATTCTCCGTAACAAGGCGGAGCGCCTTAATATTGATATTCCTGATGAAATTCTCAACTTCATCGCCAGGAGAATAAAATCAAGTATTCGTGCTCTTGAAGCAGCGCTGATCCGTCTGAATGCTGTTTCATCTTTATCGAGTGAACCAATATCAATTTATCATGCAAAAAACCATCTAAAGGATCTTTTTGATGAAGATACCAGTAAGAAAATAACCATTACTGATATAATACAGCGCGTGTCAGAAAAATATAATATTTCCGTTGAAGATCTTAAATCCAAGAGCAGACACAGCAGAGTGGTACATCCACGGTTTATTGCGATGTATATATCACGTAAACTCACTGATATGACAACGGTTGATATAGGGAGAGAATTTGGTGACAGGGATCATTCCACGGTCCTCAATGCAATGAACAATGTTGAAAAAATGATGGCTGACGATGAAGATTTTCAGGAAACTGTAGAGGATCTTATATCTGAAATCCGCAGTTAATATACTGTTAATGCACTGTGTATTACTGTTGAAGTGTTGTGAATAAAATTCTTGTTCTTTTTGTTTTTTCATCGTATATAATACTATAAAGACTTTTTCTAATAAATAACATTATTTAAAATATTTATCAACATGTTGCATTTTTTATAAGTCCTGAAGGGTTCAGTGGTTTTCGTGTTATCCACATATTTTTTAACCCTACTATTGCTATTATAAAAACTAAATCTATATGTTAATATTAATTATAGTAAGGGATCAAATATGAAAATAGAAGTTGATAGGGAAATGCTCCTCCGTGGAATTACTATTGCAGATTCCATTATTTCATCAAGGACCATTAGTACTATTTTATCCAACTGTCTTTTAAATATTTCAGAGTATGGTATAGAAATAATTTCCACTGATAATGAAATCGGTATAAAAACTCAGGTCCCTGCTAAATCCGATAAATCCGGATCTTTTACGGTAAACGGAAAAAAATTCGCCAGTATTCTGAAAGAGATGCCTAAGGGTGATGTTATTCTTGATATTGATGATTCCTTTCTCGTTCATGTCAGAAGTAAAGGAGTAAAAGGAAATTATAAATTGTTCGGAACTTCACGTGGTGATTTTCCTGATGTTCCCGGATTTGATGATGACAAGTCCATTGAAGTAGATCAGCAGATGTTTAAGGATGTGATACGAAAGGTTATTTACGCCGCGGCAACGGATCTTATAAAACCAGCGTTTAACGGCGTGTATTTCGTTTCAGAGGAACATGGTACGCTCTCAGCTGTTGCGACAGATTCAAAGCGTCTTGCATTGTACACATTGCCGATTAATCCGGAAGTAAAAATTGAAGAGGGCATCATTATTCCGCTTAAAACAATACATGAAATTTCACGTCTTTTGACGTCAACGGGCAATTGCAGATTTTACCTGGGACAGACACAATGTTTTTTCAGAATTGGAGATACTATGGTGGTGTCCCGTGTTGTTGACGGCCAGTTTCCGAATTATAAACAGGTTATACCCAAAGAACAAAAAATGAATGCACTGGTTGATACCGGGAAGCTTATTGAATCTCTGCGCAGGGTAATGATTTTCACTCGTGAGCCTTCGTACAAGGTAATTTTAAAGTTTTCATCAGATAATCTGAAAATTGAAGCACGGACACAGGATATCGGGGAAGCTGAAGAGGAATTATCAATTGCACTGAACTGTGAAGAAGAAATAACTATAGGTATAAGCGGCCAGTACCTTTTTGACGCGGTAAAGGAAATTGATTCAGATCAGGTTGTTCTCGGTATTACTTCTCAAATAAGTCCTGTTGTTGTCCGGCCTGAAGGAGAGGAGAAGCATATATCAGTAATTATGCCTATTCAGATCCGTTCTGATTCCTCTGAGTAATTGTGTGTGCATTGGCTAAACTGAAATGTATGTTGAAAAGCTTGTATTAAAAAATTTCCGGAATTATGAATCACAGCATTTTAGTTTTTCCAGTGGAATGAATTTTATTGAGGGCAAAAACGGTGTAGGCAAGACTAATATTCTTGAGGCAATTTCTGTTATTTCAAATTTACGCTCTTTCAGGAATACTGTTGACAGAGAACTCATACAATGGGGAAATACGGCATATTTCTGTTCTGCTTCTGTTCTTGATAATGAAGATGCGTTATTTGAAGTTGGTTATTCTTTAAATAATGAAAAATCAAAAAAACGCGTTAAAATTGATAATGTAGAGCTTCATAAGGCTCTTGACTATTTTGGAAGGCTTCTTACAGTAGTAATTTCTCCAGATGACCTGAGTATTATAACCGGCAGTCCTGATATCCGCAGAAGATATTTTGATTCAGTTATTTCAAAGGCTGACAGTGGGTATTTTCAAACATTACTTGAGTTTAGAAAAATTCTATCTTCACGAAATACTGTGTTGAAAGGTCTGCGTGACGGAGCAGGCAGACGGGACAGGCAATTAGACGTCTGGGATGAAATGTTTTCTGAAACTGCTTCTTTTCTTGTGAAAAAAAGGGAGGAGTTTATTGCTGAATTTGCATCCTGGTTTTCAAATATATATATGGATATTTCAGGAGAGGGGCACTCTCCACTTTTTACATATGCGTACTTCCCCGCATCATCCGGTAAAGATGATATATTTCGGGAACTTCAAAAAAGAAAAGAAAGAGATATACTGCTTGGTTCAACGTCAATTGGGCCTCAGCGTGATGATTATATACTGAAAAACAGAGAAGGTCATTTATTTCAAAATTATTCTTCTCAGGGTCAAAAGAGGACCGCGGCGGTATCGTTAAAGTTTTCTGAAATACTGTATATTGAAAAAAAAAGAAAAAAAAAACTATAATTTTAGTGGATGATATTTTTTCGGAGCTGGATTCATCCAGAAGGAAAAGTCTGCTTAATATTTTACAACGGGGCAACCAGGTGATATTCACCATGATTGACGACACACTTCAGGGATGTAATGTTGGTAGGGATTGTGTGGTGTACCGTATTAAAGAGGCAGGAGTAGTAGAAAAACTGTGAAGTTCAAGTTTAAAGAACTGCGTCAAAATAAAGTAGTAACATTAAATAATCTGTTCCCGTCAATTCTTTCTGAGTTTAATTTAACGGAAACCTTTGTTATTGATATCCTTAAAAAAGAGTGGAGCAGTATTGTTGATACCCTTATTGCTTCACATAGTGAGCCTGATAGAATATTTAAGGACACTCTGTATATTATTGCTGATCACCCGGTCTATTCCAATGAGATCCTGCTCATGAAAACCATGATTATCAACAGTATCTCTGAAAAGACAGGGATGGGATTCATCAGAGAGATAAGAGTTGAAGTAAAAAAAAATAATGATAAAAAGCGACGGTAGGTTTGTACCCACATTTTAAAGAATACCGGATTATTGAACATGTTTATTCATATAGGAAATAGAATAACAATTTCTGATACGCGTCTTGTAGGGATATTTAATGTTGAAACCCTCAAATTTTCAGAGGATAATATTTTCTATTATTCAAAGTCCGGAAATGATGACAAGACAGTTGTTATTGATATTGATAATAATGTATATACGAGCGGTGTGAGCTCCTTTACGCTTATTAAGAGAAATATTTTAAAAGAAGGAATTATCTGGAGTAGGAACCATGGCGAAAGAATATAGTGCTGATAATATTCAGGTGCTTGAGGGCCTTGAAGCTGTACGCAAAAGACCCGCAATGTATATAGGGTCGACGGATGTAAACGGACTGCACCATTGTGTGTATGAGATTGTTGATAACTCTATAGATGAAGCACTCGGGGGATATTGCGATACAATTATTGTTACCATCCACAGTGATAATACCATTGAGGTGGTTGATAACGGAAGGGGTATTCCAGTTGAAAAACACCCGGTATATAAGGAATCTGCACTGGAGATTGTACTGACGAAACTTCATGCAGGGGGTAAATTCGATAATGAAAGTTATAAAGTATCAGGTGGACTTCATGGTGTCGGTGTTTCTGTTGTAAATGCCCTTTCAAGCGAAATGAAAGTTGAAGTGTATAGAAATGAAAAAATTTATACCCAGAGCTATAAGAAAGGTATTCCTACGGGTAAAGTAAAAACAACTGGTGAAACAAAAAAAAGAGGTACCCGCACAGTATTCAGACCCGACAGTGAAATTTTTGAAACATTGGATTTTAATTTTGAGACCCTTTCCAAGCGCCTGAGAGAGCTTGCCTTTCTTAATGCCGGAGTTAAAATAATACTCCGTGATGACAGGGGAAAGGGTAAGGAACATGTATTTCAGTTCAAAGGCGGAATAGTGTCCTTTGTTCAGTATATCAATGAAAATAAAACTTCTGTCAGCAAAAAGGTTATATATTTTCATACTGAGCGGAACAAAGTTGATATAGAAATTGCTCTGGAATATATCGATACATACAATGAAACAGTGTATACCTATGCCAACAATATTAACACAAAGGAAGGCGGAACACACCTCATCGGATTTAAATCTGCACTGACGAGGGTATTGAATGATTTTCTGAAAAAAGAAGGGTATGATAAAAAAATGTCACAGCTCACAGGAGATGATGTCCGTGAAGGTCTTGTGGCTATTGTAAGTGTCAAGCTTCCCAATCCACAGTTTGAAGGGCAGACGAAAATGAAGCTTGGCAATAACGATACCAAGGGTATTGTTGAATCCGCTACAAATGAAAACCTGAGCCAGTTCTTTTATGAAAATCCGCAAATTGTGCGTAAGATTCTTGAAAAATGTATCCAAAGCGCGCAGTCACGTCTTGCTGCAAAAAAAGCGCGCGATCTTACGAGAAGGAAAAGCGCTCTTGAAAATGATACCCTTCCCGGGAAGCTTTCAGACTGTTCTGAAAGGGACCCTTCCCTCTGTGAAGTGTATATAGTAGAGGGGGATTCCGCAGGCGGTTCTGCAAAACAGGGACGGGATAGAAAGTTCCAGGCCATTTTGCCGATTAAAGGAAAAATTCTCAATGTTGAAAAAGCCCGTCTCCATAAAATCCTCTCAAACGAGGAAATTAAAACAATAATTACGGCAATTGGTACCGGCATTGGTGATGAAGAGTTTGATGTTTCAAAAGCACGGTATCATAAAATAATAATAATGACTGACGCGGATGTTGATGGTGCCCATATCAGGACGCTGCTTCTTACGTTCTTTTTCAGGTATATGCCGGAAATAATACGGAATGGATTTCTTTATATCGCCCAGCCTCCTCTGTACAGTATACGCACAGGGAAGGAACTTCACTATGCATACAGCGAAGATGAACGTGAAAAAATAATTAAACCAATAGAAAATCAGAATTACACGCTTCAGAGATATAAAGGACTTGGCGAAATGAATCCTGATCAGCTCTGGGAAACCACGATGAATCCGGATAACCGTACATTGTTAAAGGTTTCCATGGAAGATGAAATAGAAGCAGAGGAAGTGTTTTCAGTCCTTATGGGTGATGCTGTTGAGCCCAGAAGAAAATTCATTGAAGATAATGCCCGAAACGTAAGCAACCTTGACCTGTAATTGTAAAAAGGAGCAAAATAGTGTCAAAGAAGAATGTAAACGATAACGAACCAAACGAAAGAATTGTAAATATAGAGATTGAAGATCAGATGCGGACCTCCTATCTCGATTACGCGATGAGCGTAATTGTAGGGAGGGCTCTTCCTGATGTCCGGGACGGGCTGAAGCCTGTACACCGCAGGATTCTCCACGCAATGAATGTACGGGCGTGGAGGAATGACAGGCCATACGTGAAATCAGCGAAAATTGTCGGGGAGGTAATAGGTAATTATCACCCCCATGGCGATGCCGCGGTGTACGATACCATTGTTCGTCTGGTGCAGAATTTTTCCATGCGGTTTCCGCTTATTGACGGTCAGGGTAATTACGGCTCTGTTGACGGTGACCCCGCAGCTGCATACCGGTATACCGAAGCACGACTGACAAAGATTTCCGATGAGATGCTCCGTGATATCGACAAGGAAACGGTTGATTTTATATCCAACTTTGATGATACCAGGAAAGAGCCGACAGTTCTTCCCGCAGCGTATCCTAATCTCCTGGTAAACGGTTCCTCCGGTATAGCTGTGGGTATGGCGACCAATATCCCTCCGCACAACCTAGCTGAAGTAATTGACGGCACAATCGCGCTTATCGAAAACCCTGATCTTACCGTTAAACAGATGATGAAATATATCAAGGGCCCCGATTTTCCCACAGGTGCCATTATAATGGGGGCTGACGGTATTTATAAGGCATATACTACGGGCCGCGGCAGTGTTGTTGTGCGCGGCAGAGTGGATATCGAAGAGGACAAGAAGGGTAAGGAGTATATCATTATTTCTGAAATTCCATATCAGGTGAATAAGGCGTCACTTGTTACACGAATAGCTGAGCTGGTGAATAATAAAGTAATTGAAGGTATTACTGAACTGAGAGACGAATCGGACAGGTCGGGGATGAGGGTCGTTATCGGACTGAAAAAAACTGCCAACAGCGCCATTATTATAAACCAGCTTTATAAGAACACACCACTCCAGAGTTCATTCGGGATTAATATGCTTGCTCTGGTTAATAATGAACCGAAGACCCTTGATATAAAAGGGGTTCTTTCAAATTATATCCTTCACAGAAAAAATGTAATAACACGAAGGACACAATACCAGCTTAAGAAAGCTGAAGAGCGGGCCCATATCCTGCAGGGCCTGAAAATTGCCCTTGATAATATTGATGAAGTAATCCGTATAATCCGTGCTTCGAAGACCGTTGATGACGCCCAGAACCGGCTCATGAAGACATTTAAACTGTCCGAGATTCAGGCAAAAGCAATTCTGGACATGCGGCTGCAGAAGCTTACCAGCCTGGAAGTGAAGAAGATTGTTGATGAACTGAATGAGCTTTTAAAGCTTATCAAGGAACTCCAGGCAATTTTAAAAAGCGATAAAAAAATCCTTGGAATTGTCAGGGATGAGATGGTTGAAATAAAGGAAAAGTATTCCGACAAGCGGAGAACTGAGATCCAGATTGGCGGCGAGACCTCCACAAGTTTTGATGTGGAAGACCTTATCGCTGAAGAGGACATGGTTATCACGATAACCAATGACGGTTTTCTCCGGCGCCTGTCCATTGATACGTTTAAAAAGCAGCGTAGGGGCGGCAAGGGAGTTAGCGGCATCACAATTAAAAAAGAAGATTTTATAAAGATGATGAGTATATCATCTACTCACGATAATATCTTTCTTTTTTCAAATAAGGGAAAGGTATTCGGGCTGAAAACCCACGAAATTCCCCTTGCCACAAAAGCGGGACGGGGGAAATCCGTGAAGGGGATTATTAATCTCGCGAAGGGGGAGGATATTACCGCGATATGCTCTGTCCCTGATTTCGAAGAAGAAAAGTACCTCTGCATGGCTACAAAAGGGGGAATACTGAAAAAAATTGATGTGAATGATTTTACCAATGCCAAAAAAGGTGGAATCATTGCAATAAATCTTAAAAAAGACGACGAACTGGTAGATGTAAAACTGGTGGGAAAAAATGATGATGTGGTGATCGCGTCAAAAGAAGGGCTGATTCTCAGGACAAATCTTGGTAAAATGCGGGCCATGGGAAGAAATGCCGGCGGTATTATTGGAATGAGAATCGGTAGCAGTGATGAAGTCATCGGGCTTGATGTGGTAAAAGATAATTCCAGCCTTTTTGTTATTACTTCAAAGGGTTTCGGGAAAAATATTCACTTTAAGAATTTTACCAACAAGGGCCGTGGCGGAAAAGGGATGACATATCTCAAGGTCACTGAAAAAGTCGGCCATGCAATTGAAATACGCTCGGTTTTTCCCGATGATGAAATAATAATTGCGTCGAAAAGCGGTATGACCATCAGGCTACTCGCAAAGGATGTATCTGTGCAGGGACGTACTGCAAGCGGAGTTCGGCTCCTGAATATCGGTGATGATGATATGGTTTCTGATGTCGCAGCTATAACCGAGGAAAAGTAGGATGATCACTGCTCCGGCAAAAACTGTCGAAGCTATGAAGAACGGTTCACCGGTACGCATTGTTGCGATTGGTGATTCCCTGACCCAGGGGTGGCTTGTACCGAAGGGGTATGTTGATTTTGTAGAGGAAATGCTCAGGGATAAATATGCAAACCCCGGGATTTCTATTATAAACAGGGGCATTCCGGGGGATACAGCGGAAGGAGGTCTTCTCCGCCTGCGTCACGATGTTACCGATCTTGATCCTGATTGTGTCTTTATCCAGTTTGCGCTGAATGACGCGTTTATGGGTGTTCCCGTACAAGTTTATCAGAATTATGTACAGGGAATGATTGATGCTATCCGTAACGATACAGAGGCGGATATTGTACTTATTACCTCTGTGTTTCTTGATAATGAAAGGGAATATGAACAGGCAATGAAATTTTATTCCGCCCTTGAATTCCTTGCAGAAAAAAACAGTATCCCCGTGGCAAAGGTACACTCCTACTGGGAGAAAAAAGTACAGGGAGGGACCGAATTCCGTTCCCTGGTTCAGTGGGATCTTGTCCACCCCCGTGTTGAAGGGTATCGTCTGATGGCTGAGGCTGTCATGGAACTCTTCTGATTTTCTCGCCATACAAAAGAATGATGATATAATGCTATGAGCAGTACACTTCACAAACTATCCTTTGATGAACTGAAATCATCACGGCCCTCTCTGGAAGAACTTCAAACCAGAAAACGCTTTCCCGTTACGGTGCTTCTCGAAAACGTCCGGAGCCTTTATAATGTAGGTTCAATATTCCGTACATCGGACGGGGCCTTTGTTGAACGTGTGTTTTTGTGCGGCTATACAGGATATCCTCCCAGAAAGGAAATCGATAAAACCGCCCTGGGCAGCACGGAAAGTGTTCCCTGGGTCCATGAACCTGATACCATGAAAGCGCTGAAGTCGATAAAAGATGACGGGTATCAGCTTGTTGCCCTTGAGCATACAGACAGAAGTGTTTCATACCTGGAAGCCTCCTTTTCATATCCGGTGTGTCTTGTGCTGGGTAATGAAGTTGAGGGGATTACAGAAGAAACAGTTTCACAGTGTGATTTGGCCGTTGATATACCTATGCATGGTATAAAGCAGTCCCTTAATGTTTCTGTGGCGTATGGAATAGCAGTGTACCATATTATTGAACAATATGGAAAGATCAGTAATAATGAAGGGTAACCCTTTTTTATCTTGCTTTTTCAGCGTGATGTTACTACTATACTGCGCATCTTGTGTATGTGCAGGAGAATGTTAAATTTTACTCTCTGTTAAATTGATGGAGGATTTTTATGATGCGGAAATATTCCGTTGGTGTCCGTTGTATCAGTCTTGCCGCAGTTCTTTTTATTTCGATTGCTGTCAGTTCATGCCAGTTATTGAACATTCGGCAGGGAGATTCCGGACAGAAAAACCGGTATCTTAAAATTGGGGAAACAAGAACCGCCACAGTACCCGCGAATGGAGCACATATATATTTCGTAGTTGTAGAGTCGTCACGAAACCTTGTGTTTGATGTGAGGGCTTCACAGGGTTCCACCGTTGATCCGATTGTTGTATTGTTGAACAGCGAAGGGCAGAAAGTAGGAATGGATGATGACAGCGGCGGCGGTAAAAATGCACGACTTGCCGTAAGCGTAAATACAGGAGAATATACCGCGGTTGTGAGCGGCTATGGCAATACTTCCGGCGAATACAGTATTGCAGTCACAGATGGAGGTGCAGCTCAGGCTGTGCCGGGACAACAGGGGACTTCTGTTTCACCTCAGATGACTCAGAGTGGTGAAATTAGTCCCGGTGAGTCCAAAACAGGTGTCCTGAACCAGGGTGACACACATACCTATACTATGAATGTACCATCCAAGCTGATGATAACGATTGACCTTGAAAAGGCCGGCAATTCAGCACTTGATCCGATCCTTGAACTTCAGAACAGTACCGGTGCCGTTATTGCGAAAGATGATGACGGGGGCGGAGGAAGGAATGCGAGGATAACAAAGTTTCTGGATCCGGGAACGTATGCTCTTAAGGCTACAGGATACCGTAATTCATCAGGGCAGTATCAGTTAAGAGTTGCCGGATCAGAGGGAAGAGAACTTCCTCTCGGACAGGGTATGAGCGGAGTTATAAATTCCGGTGAGCGAAAGGTATATTTACTCACAGTAGTACGGGAAGGGCTGTATACTGTTTCCCTTAACAGAACGGGGAATTCCGCACTGGACCCGGCATTGTTGCTCCAGAATGAACAGGGACAGAATCTTTCACAGGATGATGACAGCGGTGAAGGGTTAAATGCAAAAATTGAAACATTTCTTTCTCCGGGTACGTATCTCCTTTTTGGGTATGGAAGTGATGTTGGAAGCGGTGCGTTCACAATTCAGGCATCGAGAAAAAATGTTACTCCGCAGCAGCAGACAACACTTGGCGTTAATACTGCGGCAGAGGGATGGATATTCCAAAATACACGGCATTCCTATACCATATCACTTCAGCGGGAGGGATTATATTCGTTTGACTGCGTGAAGGCTGATTCCGGAAATCTTGACCCGATGATCAATCTTGAAAACGAAAATCATATACAGATTGACAGTGATGATGACAGCGGCGGAGGACGTGACGCACGAATAATGCGTATGATGACCCCCGGGAAATATACTCTAAATGTCACAAGTGTTGGAACATCGTCAGGAAAATACAGACTCTCTGCAAAAGTAATTGGACTTAGAACTATTGCTCTTGGGAAGAGCGTAACCAGCACATTGGGAGAAGGTGAAATTCACGCCTACAGGTTTGTACTGAAAAAAAAGGCGAATGTAACTATTGATAATGAACAAACGGGACAGGGGAATCTGGATCCCTATCTGGTTATGTTTGATAAAAACGGCGGTAAAATTACAGATGATGATAGCGGTGAGAACAGGAATGCAAGGATAAACAGGGAACTTACTGCAGGTGATTATATTATTGTAGCAAAGGGACTTGGTTCAACAAGCGGTGGATATAAACTTGCAGTCAACCGTTTCAGGGCCGCACCTGATGTCCAGGCATCAATTTCCGTTGGTGAGACCAGGACAGGAACACTGCAGTCGGGAGGTCAGCGTATTTCTTATTCTTTAACTGTATCCGCTGCGGGAACAGTAATTATACGCGCAAAAAAAACATCAGGGTCCAATGTTGATACATTAGTTGAGCTGTATAATGCAAACGGGGTGATGGTGGCGAGTGATGATGACAGCGGTGGAAACAGAAATGCGCTTCTTATTCAGCAGTTAAACCCGGGAAGCTACCGGGTTGTTGTTAGAAGTTACGGCAACAGCACCGGTGAATATCTCCTGAGTATTGTATCAGGCGGAAATTAACAGAAAATACAAGTAACCGGTAAAAGCCCCCGTTTGAATAAAGCGGGGGCTTTTTTTATTCAGTATATTTTCCTTGAATTATTTATCATGATGCATTACTAATAGTAATACATGGAGTCTTGTGAAATTCTTTCCCGGTCTGTGGTATAAAAGGGGGGATTTGTTCTCTATAAGAACGACGGAGTATACGGCATTAGAAATTACTTGATTCAAAAACAACGTACAGGAGTATCGCAGTGAAAAAAAGTGATCTGTTACAGTGGATACTTTCCTTTGGAACATTCCTTACCGGATATACTATTACCTTTCATTCACCATGTGCATCAGGGTCAATTGGTGTATTTATTATTTTTGCTGCTTCAGCGCTTCTGTTTTCACCAATATTAAACAGCTATATTCCTGGAATTAAAAGAAGTTCAACTGGTGTGACTCTTCAGATAACAGCGGGAGTTCTTTCCTTCATACTTGCGTTATTTATAACCTATCCCCACTGCAGAGGAATACATATTCCATTAATACAGGAAAATGCAAGAATTTCCTACTATGAACAGGGCGGTTCCGGAGGATATGGTAATAATGCAGGAATTGAAGACCGTGCGGGAGTTATTGAGGAGGACAATGAAGCAGGCGAAAGTACGGGAGTTGAATCATCACAGATTGAAACGGTGAGAGATGATGAAGTGTCATCCGAAAGAACAGCTGCAGAAGAAGGAACAGGTCGAAGCAGTGAACCAGTATCAGGACGTACCATGGAGAGGACATCCTCAGGGTCTTCAGTATTGGAAAGGATTGCATATAATGGGGATGCCGCACGGACTGTTGGAGGAAGAAATATATCATCCAATATAACAAAAGAAGTCGCCGGGACTGGAGCCGGGTCAACAGGTACGGCATTGAATAAAGGAACAGCAGCACATGATATGAAACAAGCTTCCGGACGGGAATATGCAGTTTCCGCACAACAAAGGACTAACGCGGGTTCCGTAAGAACAGATCTGAAAAAAGAAACCAGAGAGTTGCCGAACGGCAGCCGGTATTCCGGAACTACATTTCGAAGTGCACCGGAAGGTTCCGGTGTGATGAAATGGCCTGACGGCAGTACATATTCAGGTGAGTGGAAAAATGGAAAAAGAAATGGTACCGGAACAATGAAATGGTCAGGTATCAGCAGTCAACGGGTAACGGGTGATGGCGGCACAATGCCTTTGATGAGTCTGTGGGGTTATGACCGCCGGGGAGATGCGGCATCTGCCGTTGTCGCATATTCCGGAACCTGGAAAGATGATAAGCCTTTCAGAAAGGGGGCATTCCGCTGGAGCAACAACGATTATTACCGGGGTTCATTTTCTAATGCACAGCGTCATGGATATGGCGTGTATCACTATAGTCACGGAACGGAATACCGCGGACAGTGGCGAAATAATAAGGCACACGGACAAGGGTCAATTGCGTGGAAAAATGGTGACAGGTATTCAGGTGGATGGAGCAATGACCGGAGAGAGGGAACGGGAACCTATATATGGAGTCGTGGTATACGCTACAACGGTTCCTGGCATAACGATATGATGCATGGAACAGGTGTTATTACATGGAAAAACGGCAACAGGTATGCAGGCCAGTGGAAGAATAACCATCGGGAAGGAAAAGGTGTATATACCTGGAAAAAAGGTGATAGATATGAAGGCGTATTCGTGGACGATAAACGGAACGGTTCAGGGGTTTATGTCTGGGCTGATGGTAGAGAGTATACGGGGCAGTGGAAAAACGGCCTCATGGAAGGTTCGGGACAATTAAAATATCCTGACGGGAAAGTACTTCAGGGAACATTCAGAAATAATAATTATATCGGGAAATAGAAGGGTCATATTGTAAGAGCGGAAAAAGAATATGGTCTGAAACGTGTTACGCGGTATAGACAATTTTTCCCTTACAGATAGTGCAGAGGACCTTTCCGTAGAGTTCTTTCCCGATGAAGGGTGTATTCTTACATTTTGAAATAAGAAAGCTGTTATCAATGAGGATTTTTTCATCAGGATTGATAATGGTTATATCTGCAGGTTTTCCTTCTTTTATTTCCCCTCTGTCCAGTTTCATTATTCTTGATGGATTAGAAGTTACTTTTGCAAATGCTTCAATATAGGAAAAACCATTGTTTCTCACCAGTTCGGTAATAATAAGGGGAACCGCTGTTTCAAGTCCGATTATTCCGAATGGAGCATATTCAATTTCCTGCATTTTATCATATTCAAGGTGCGGTGCGTGGTCTGTAGCAATTACGTCAATTGTGCCGTTTTTAAGACCTTCAATTATTTTCAGCCTGTCCTCCTCCGTGCGAAGGGGAGGATTCATTTTTGCCATTGAAAGATGTTCTTCAACAGCATCATCTGTGAGTGAAAAATAATGGGGTGCTGTTTCGCAGGTTACGTGTATGCCTGCGTTTTTTGCCTGAGCAATTATATCGACGGAACCGCCTGATGATACATGTGCAATGTGCAGTTTTCCTTTTGTGAGACGGGCGAGAACAATGTCACGGTATATCATTATCTCTTCCGCTTCCCGGGGGATACCCTTGAGACCGAGAAGGATAGATTTTTTACCTTCATTCATTATTCCGTCATCAGAAAGAACTGAATCCTCCGCGTGGGATATCATCGGCACATCAAAAAGCCTTCCGTATTCAAGGGCCCTGCGCATAAGCACAGAACTCATTACCGGCAGGCCGTCGTCGGAAAAACCAACAGCACCGCCTTGAACAAGCTCTCCCATTTCGGAAATTTCTTCACCTTTTGCACCTTTGGATATCGTGGCGATTGGAAAAACATTTATGGGGCCCCTTTCGGCTTCAAGTTTTATAAAGCGCACAAGGGCCTGATTGTCAATTACCGGTGACGTGTTGGGCATGGTGCATACAGAGGTGAAACCGCTTTTCGCCGCTACGATTGAACCCCCAAGAATTGTTTCCTTGTCCTCCCTGCCGGGTTCGCGGAAATGAACATGAATGTCAATGAGTCCCGGTAGAACCAGAGAACCGGCTGCATCAATTACCTCGACATCTGCTGATGGCGGTATCTCAGAAGCTATGGTTGATATTATTCCATTCTCAACAAGAATGTCTTTCCTGTCATCAGTGCCGGATGCGGGATCAATCATTCTTCCGTTTTTTATAAGAATTTTCATTATATGCGTTACCTAATCGTCAATTCCTTCAAGAGATGCTCCCCCCGCGAGGAGATAAAAAATAGACATTCGTACCGCGACACCGTTTGTAACCTGCTCAAGAATTACAGAGTTTTCACAGTCTGCAACGTAATCGTCAATTTCAACCCCACGGTTTATAGGGCCGGGATGCATAATGATGATATCGCTTTTACACTGCTTTTTCATGCGTTCACGTGTCAGAGAGAAGAGCCGGTGATATTCCCTGATTGAAGGAAAGTGTGACCCTTTCTGCCGTTCACGCTGTATGCGCAGCATCTGTACCGCGTCCAGCCTGGGAAGCAGTTCGTCAAAATCATAATATATATCAACATCATATACACTGAAGTCATCTGGAATGAGTGTCGGTGGACCGCACAGTGAAACTTTTGCACCAAGTTTTTTAAATACTTCAATATCAGAGCGGGCCACACGTGAATGCTTAATATCACCAACTATTCCTATATGCATACCCTCAAGGCTGCCGCGTTTTTCAAGGAGTGTATAGGCGTCAAGAAGTGCCTGTGTGGGATGGGCGTGATAGCCGTCTCCCGCGTTTATTACTGATGCTTCAATATTTTTTGACAGGAAATGCGGCGACATTGAAACACCGTGACGCATGACAATGTAATCTGCTTTCATTGCCTCGAATGTGTGTACCGTATCGATAAGAGACTCACCCTTTACAACGCTTGATGTCGCAACAGAAACATTGATAAGGTTTGCTGAAAGCTGTTTCGCGGCAAGTTCAAAACTTACACGGGTCCTTGTGGAAGGTTCATAAAAAAGGGATAAAACTGTTTTGCCCCTGAGAATAGGGACAGTCTTGATTGTTCTGGTAAACAGGTCCTTGAAATACTGCGCTGATTCACAGATAAGTTTTATTTCTTCAACGTCAAGGGACTGAATATCCAGAAGGTCTTTTCGCTTTAATTCATTCATCTTAAATTGGAGTTAATAAAGGCGATTTGCCTGTTTGTCAAATCAAATATTTGATTGAACAGGTTTTTTTTACAAATAGATTCTGTTTGTTGTACTATATCCGGGACAACGGTATGCGTGTCGTACCGGGAGTGCAGACATCAGCCTTATTTTTCCCTGCGGGCTTCGATAATAAGCATTACTGCAACGATCAATGATCCCGCAACAAAGGCGGCAACAGTCAGTATTTCATTCGCAGAAAATTGCGCGGGGATCATATTGGAAAGGTATACTGTTTCATCTCCAACGAGGGCAGTTGTTTTAAAGGGCCATATCATCCATAATGATCCAATTACAAGACCTACAAGAAATCCCATTGTCTGATCGTACCATTTTTTAAGAAGAAAATCGAGAAGCCTCGTGAAAAGAAGAATACCCACAATACATCCAAGGGCGAATGCTCCGAGAACAGGTATGTTTCGTGTAGTAATGGCTTCAAGTATTTCAAAATATCCTCCTAAAAGGAGGAGCAGGAATGAACCGCTCACACCGGGGAGGATCATTGCTGATATGCTGACAGCTCCAAGGAAAAAAAGATAGAGATACTTTAAAACTTTTACTCTTTGATTGGAGACCGCTGGCTGTGCGATGGAACTTTGAGATGTCTTCAACGTGAGTTCGTGTTTCTTTTGAGCCTTGTGAAGCATCGTATCCCCGGAGACTGCGTATGATATTGCAAATACTGAGGAAATGGCAATAATAACAGCCAGAAATACAGGAACCGTTTTTTTCTTAATGAGCTGAAACGGCGCGATAACTGAAAGGAGAACAAGACCGAAGAAAAATCCATACGTCGGGTCATGCTGATGTTTCAGAAGATATGTCATAAGCTTTGCAAGGGCGATAATTGCTGAAAGCGCACCGGTTCCGAGAATCAGGAGAAACAATGCATCAATCCGTTTCATTTCAGTCTTGAATGATTCGAAGCTTTCTTTTTTAAAAAGGAACAGTCTCAGTGTTGATACAATTGTTTCAGAAGAAATATTATGGATTGCGTCAATGAGACGTTCATATATTCCAAGAACCAGGGCCATGGTACCGCCGGAAACTCCCGGAATAATGTTTGCAATGCCGATAACAGCACCCTTAAAAAGATCCTTTATTGCGTTCATATGTACCTCTTAGAAATATAGAAAACACTACAGAGGGGGATAATTACCGGCATGTCAACATCATTATAATGTGATGCAATAGAATATAGTGAAAATCAATGCATGTCGTAAAGCTTGCTTTTTCCCTGCATGAGAAACCGGATGCCGTCATCAAGGCCTTCAAGAGTCAGCTCGAACATGGGAAAAATACTCCGTATCAGCCGAATTGAATGAACATAATTCCATGATCGCATGGGAAGCGGATTCAGCCAGATTGAGTCTTTGAACTTGTCCCGTATGCGCTGAAGCCAGACCTGACCAGGAATATCATTGTAATACCAGTAATCAATGGCGCCGTTGACCCATGTAAGTTCCGAAGGAGCCATTTCTCCATCTCCCACAATAATTACTTTATAATCGTCATCTTCATTTTTCAGTAATTCTGCGGTGGAAATTGATGAGTTCCTTTCCATGTCGGTCCAGAGGTCCTGATATATACAGTTGTGGAAATGATAATGCTTGAACCTGCTTATTTGTGAGGAAGACGCAGAAAAAAGGCGCTCCACGAGGGTGGAATAGGGGTCCATAGATCCCCCGCTGTCCATAAGGAGAATAACCTTTGACGCTTTCTTTTCTTTGGTTTCCCACACAAATTCTATTTCACCGGCATTCTTACATGTTGCATCGATGGTTCGGTCAAGGTTCAATTTTTCTTCAGGGGATATAGGCAGCAGTGACCGAAGGTGGGAAAGGGCTACCCGCATCTGCCGGGTGTCCAGGGTAATATCGCTTGAGTAATTGCGGAAAGAGCGCTTTTCAGCGATCTGAACGGCCCTCTTGTGCCGTGATACACCCTGTCCTATCCGCACCCCTGCCGGATTATAACCCCAGGCGCCCTGAGTAGAACGCCCTCCGGTACCTATAGCTTTATTGCCGCCGACATGGCCTTTGTAATGACCCTCCCGCAGCTGTTGTTCAAAGTTCCTGAGCACTTCATCGAGGTCAAGCTGCTGAATCTGTTTTTTCTCTTCTTCCGTGAGTTTCAGTTCTTTTACCTTCTTGAGGCCCTCAAGGATTTTATCCAGCATTTCATCTGTGGTTTCTACATCCTTGAAGGTATCGAGAAAGGCGATATCGTACCTGTCGTAGTGAATTTCGTTTTTCACAAGAATCGACCGGGCAATATGATAGAACCGGGTAAGGCTGCAGTCGTTGAGGTTCTGCGCAAGAGCATGGTGGAGGGTAATCCACTCATGAAGCGAAACCGGAACCCCTGCAGCTTTAAGATTGAAGAAGAAATTAATAAACATTTCTTGTCCTCATGCTGGAATTGTAGGCATAGTGATTTTTCCCGGCGTTCGCAACAAGTTCGACATCTTCCTGTTTTTTAAGAAGTGTTCCGAGAAACGGCATTTCTTTTTCGATATTTTTTGCAGGTATTCCCCCTATGGTGAGGGCCTGGATCCAGTCAATAAGCTCACTTGTTGAGGGCTTTTTCCTGAGCATGTCAAATTCACGTATCCAGTAGAATTTTTTCATGCATTCCTTCACAAGCTTTTTGTCGATATCGGGGAAATGGACCTTCACAATATCTTCCATCAGTGCCTCAGCGGGGAAATCAATATAGTGAAATACGCACCGGCGGAGAAACGGATCGGGAAGTTCCTTTTCGCTGTTTGATGTAATAATCACGATTGGCCTGTTTATTGCCTTGATCAGCTCGCTGGTTTCAGGAATGTAGAAACTCATTTCATCGAGCTCGTTCAGGAGGTCATTTGGGAATTCGATATCAGCCTTGTCGATTTCGTCAATAAGAAGAATAGCCTGTTCCGGTGCACTGAAAGCAACACCGAGTTTACCGAGGTTGATATACTGTTTAATGTCGGAAACGTCCCTGTCACCGAAACGGGAATCATTAAGGCGCTGAACGGTATCGTACACATAGAGACCTTCACGGGCCTTTGTTGTTGATTTGATATTCCAGATAATCAGTTCTTTCCCGAGGCTCTTTGCAATAGAATGCGCCAGAAGAGTTTTTCCTGTACCAGGCTCACCCTTAATGAGGAGCGGACGACCGAGAGCTATTGATACATTGACACTGTCCTTTAATTCAGGAGAGAGGACATAGTCCTCGGTTCCCTTAAAATAATTCATGAAATTAACCCTTTTCTTTTATTGTGATAATATCCAGGTCCTGGGGGAAAATCACCCGTTCAGAGAAATCGCCAAGGATCTCCCTGTTTTTTTTAACCTGAAATTCATACGTAGACCCGGAGGGAATATACATGTGATTAATATATACCGTCCCGGGAAATATTCCTAATTTAATTAGTTTTGCAAAATCACTGGAGGAGAGATGACCGGGATAGCTTGCGTAATCAGATATACTCCACTCAATAATTGCAGAATCTGCTTTTTTAATAAGCTCAATAAGATTGTCGCAGTATCCCGTATCACCGGTATAGGCCAGACATTTGCCGCTAAAATCGAAAAGATATCCTGTTGAAAACTCCCCGTGTTCCAGATGATGAGACGTTGCGGTAAAGAATGAACCGCTGAAGGTTTCACCGTGGGAAAGTTCTATAAGCTGTATTTCAAAGGGGAGCGGATAATCACCCATAAATGGCAGGAGACGTTCGTTGTAGAAATTCCGGAGCCCGTGGGGTCCCGCTATGATAAGGGGGTTTTCCCTCCGCCCTGTGCTGTCCCACATTTCGCCCCACAGTAAATCCGGCAGACCGGAGATATGGTCAACATGAAAGTGGGAGATAAAAATTGTTGAGATATTCTTGTAGTTGAACGCGGGACTTTCAAGCCGCGAAAGCTGATGATACGCTCCGCCCCCCGCGTCAAGGAGCACTACCTCACTTCCGTTGGAAAGAGCGAAGGAAGCAGGGTTTCTCCCTGATGAATTACAGGTTCCTGTTCCTAAAAATGCAAGTTCAATATTCATGGTAACTGTTTATCAGCAAAATAAAGAATCATAATACATACTGCTGGTATTCTTTTTATTGCTGAAATCCTGTAAATTATTTTTTTATCTAAAATAATAATCCGGAAGATGTCCCGCGGTTAATGTGGTATATAGAAGTATCTTTATAGCAGATTACAGATACTCTGTCAAGATTTATGATGAAAAAACCCCGCATAACGCGGGGTTTAATTATAACGGAAGTTATGTGTTTTTATATACAGAGTCAGGATTTACTACAGATTTTACTGATTCTGTTGTAAAGGATTTTGTACTGTGGGACGTTTCCGAAGCGCATCAATCTGGCTTTTCGCTCCCTGCTTGACTGAATCACTGCTGGCGGCGTCTTTTGCCTGATTCATCATTGACTGCGCTGCTTCGGTCGATTCTTTTTGCCGTGCCGTTGTGTCTCCTTTGACCGCGTCAATATTGGCTCTGTCCCGGGCCTTCTGGTCTTCAACCCGCTGCCGGTCACCTTCTCTCTGATTTTCAACCATTGTACGGTCCCTTTGGCGCTGGTCTTCAACATATTTTCGCATCTCTTCTTTCTGCTGCAGATATTTACGGCGGATATCCTCACGGAGTTCAGTTATCCGGAGTTTAATATTCAGCATATTCATTCGGTCCTGACTTATCTGCTTTTTGACCATATCCTCGCCTCTGACAACATCAACTTCTTCTCTGTCAGCAATGATAACAGCATCGGCATCAGGATTTGTATTGTTCTGGCATTCGACTTTTCCTTCAAGACAGGCAACATTTGCTTTTCCGTCTTTTTCTTCAACAAGAAAGTCCGTTCCCCTTACACCGGCAGTGGCGGTTGGAGATTTTATGCGGTAATCATCATTTTTAGACAGCTTTTTTACACTGGAAAAAAGGGCTCCGTTGTTAACGAAAAGAACTGTCTGTTCTGAATTTTTTGTTATATTCATTACCAGGGTTTTCACTTCAACCGAGGTATTCCCCAGAATCTTTATGGCGTTCTCACCAAAATAAACATCTGCAACTGATTTGTCGCCTGAAGTGATTACCGACATTCCCTCTGTAATTGAATCGCCGATTTTCGCGTCAGCTTTCGCACCCTGGGCATTGACAATTTTTACGTTTCCAGTTACGAAGTTAATGAGACCCTGCCGGGCAACAGTCCTGTCCTCCTTTTTGCAGTTAAAGGAAACGGCAATAAAAAATAATATTACTACAGCACATATATTGCGTTTCATTACTTCCTCCTGATATAGTACAGCAATTTACCATTTATACGCTACAATAGTAACAAAAACCTGCAACGTCAAGCACTATTTGATGTCCAATATTCTAATGGAATCACTAATTGGGGGTTGTGGAGCGTAAGCAAAAATGGTGTATAGCGTTTGTGTCAATAATACTACGAAAAACAACATGTAAATAACTGCAAAATTTTTTTGATATATTTTATGTTTTAATGAAATATTCTTGCATGTTTCGTGAAGTTTTGTAATAATATAAAACTCGTCTTCTATGATAATCTGATAAATATATAATGATTTCCTTTCGCATCATCTTACTAATGGAGACCGGCACATGGGTAAAACCGCATACCTCTATGATGAAATCTATCTGGAACATGACACGGGATGGGGCCATCCTGAATGTCCCGAGCGTCTGGTAGCAATTGACAGCCGTTTGAAAAAGTGTTCATTTTATTCAGACCTTGTGCGGGTGAAAGCGGTAAAAGCAGATCTGAAATATATCGAGATGATTCACAGCAGGAACTATATCGATGAAGTAAAGAGAAATGTTGAGCGGGGGATGCACGCGCTTGATCCGGATACAACCGTTGGGGACAAGTCATATGATGTGGCACTCTATGCGGTAGGCGGGTGTCTTAATATGTGTGACGCAATTGTAAAAGGGAAGGCTGTGAACGGTTTTTGTGCGATAAGGCCTCCGGGACATCACGCAGAATGGGACTATGCGGCAGGTTTCTGCCTGTTCAATAATATTGCAATAGCAGCACGTTATCTTCAGGATAAACACGGACTGAAGAAAATAGCGATTGTTGACTGGGATGTACATCACGGGAACGGAACACAGCATTCTTTCGAGTCCGATAATTCTGTGTACTATATCAGTCTTCATCAGTATCCTCATTACCCTGGAACGGGATCAAAAAATGAACGGGGTACAGGTGAAGGTGAGGGTTATACCCTGAATTTTCCAATGGTACACGGAAGCGGGGATGATGAATATTTAACCGCTTTTCAAAACACAATTATTCCGACTCTCGAGGAGTTTCAACCTGAGATTATTCTAATTTCCGCGGGGTTTGACGCGCATTTCACCGATTCACTTTCTTCAATAAAACTATCAACAGAGGCATACCAGAAATTCACTGTTATGTTAAAAGAAGTTGCAGTAAAATACTCCAGGGGTCGTGTTATCGGGTTTCTTGAAGGGGGGTATAATCTTGATACACTGTCTCTTTGTGTCAAGAAAGTGATGGAAACCTTTGTTCATGAAACGTGATTATTTGTATCTTTTATTCTTAAGAGAAAAGAGCTGGAAATATTTTCTGTCATTCCTGTAATGTGGCTAAGGATATGAATTTGTTTGAGCGGGAAATGAGTGTTATCATTTTTCTTCAGATACAGCAGCCTTGCGGTTTACCTTCTTTTGTATAATTTTCAGACAACGAGGTCCTTTTATCAATGGCATTTTCACCTTTTATCTGGCTTGCAGTGGGAATACTTATCATGGGAATGGAAATTCTGGTTCCCGGATTTGTTCTTTTCTGGTTCGGGATTGGCGGTGTTGTGACATCGCTTCTGGTTTTCATTAAAATTATTCCCGAACAAAATGCTGTTGCCCAATGGGTTTCTTTTTTTCTTACTTCGTTACTTTGTCTTTCTTTGTGGCATTTCTATGCCGGAAAATATTTCAAAAAAAGCCTCACTGATGAAACAGGGGATCCCACATTACAAAATCTTACCGGCCGTGTGGTAAAACCTGTAATGCCCGGTGTCCCCGGAGAAGTTGAACTATACAGCGGGTTTCACGGGATAAAAAAATGGCAGGCTGAAGCGAAGGAGGTCCTCGAAGAAGGTGAAGAGGTCAGGGTTCTGGAAGCCAGGGGCATTAAGCTTGTTGTTGAAAAAAAGTAATATCAATTTATTGTTCATTTTTGTTGAAAATATATCGTTACATTTTTAAGATATTTGTTGGACCTGACTTTTGGCGGGGGAAAACGGATATCTTAATTTTTTTTTTATATTATTTGATGTATAAGGGAGTTTCTACATCTTAAGAGTAAAAAAAATGCGTGAACCAGGAGGATCAAATGATTTATCTTGTATTTGCAATTGCGGTTATTGCGGTGCTGTTGGTTGTGAAAGGTATCAAGATCGTACCGCAGGCTGAAAACTGGATTATTGAGCGTTTTGGAAAATATGCGACAACCTTAAATCCGGGACTTAATCTTATAAATCCGATTTTTTCAAGGGTTTCCCATAAGGTCGATATTCGTGAGACTGTTCTTGATATGCCGAAACAGGGTACCATTACAAGTGATAACGCGTCAATTGAAGTAGACGGTATTGTGTACTATAAAATTATGGATCCCTATAAATCTTATTACGGCATAAGCAGCCTGCGATATGCTATACAGAACCTTGCCCAGACAACACTACGGTCGATTATGGGAAAAATGACCCTTGATGAATCATTGTCTTCACGTGAAAAGATTAACGCGGAACTTCTGGAAATTCTTGATGAGGCTACTGATTCATGGGGTACAAAAATAACCCGTGTCGAGATACGGGATATTGAACCGCCTGCTGATATTGTCAGTGCCATGACACTGCAGATGAAAGCTGAAAGGGAGAAACGTGCCCGGATACTCGAGGCAGAAGCAAAAAAGGAAGCCGCGGAGCGTGAAGCGGAAGGTATGAAGCGCGCACAGATTCTTCAGGCTGAAGCACGGAAAGAATCAGCAGACCGTGACGCAGAGGCACGTGAACGCCTTGCAAGGGCGGAAGCGCAGGCTATTTCATCAGTAGCTGATTCCCTCAATGCAAGCGGCGGAGACCCTCTCGTGTATCTTTTGGGACAGGAATATGTCCGTGGTATGATAAAGCTTGGGGAATCACCCAACGGGAAAATTGTTGTGCTTCCTGCGGATGTAATGGAATCAGTGAAGACAATTTTCAAAAAACAGTAGTAAATGACAATAATAACAGAACTGGAAGTGGAACGGTAATATTACAGCGATGAACTCTGGACAGCAGCTCATTCTAACATTCGGTGGCGCGGTGTTTTTCGGGATTCTCTTTTTTGCCATTGCGAGAAGACTCCGTGTTACACCGATTGTGGTGCTGCTGATGGGGGGGATATTTCTGGGGCCCAGCAGTTTCGGGATCGGAATTATCAATCCTCATATTCTGGGTGACGGGCTCAAGGTTATTGTGCAGCTTGCGGTAGCCCTTATTCTTTTTGAGGGGGGTATGACCCTTGACGCGAATGGATACCGGCAGGTATCAGCGGAAATACGTCATGTTCTGACCCGGGGTGTTGTCATTACATGGATTGGCTCGGCAGTTGCGGTGAAGTTCATCTTTGATTTGCCATGGGCGCTCTCAGTTCTTGCCGGAAGTCTGATTATTGTTACAGGTCCCACTGTAATAGGGCCCCTTCTTAAACGTATACGGGTTAAGAGCCGCCTTTTTCATTTCCTTCACTGGGAAAGCGTGCTGATTGATCCAATCGGGGTGTTTATCGCCCTGCTCTGTTTTGAGTGGATAATCGGGCACGACGCCATTGAGCTGTTTATAATGCGACTTCTCCTTGGACTGGTAGTGGGTTTTGGTGGCGGGCTTATCCTTGCGTTTATTATCCGCCGGCAATGGCTGCCGGATGAGAGCATCAATGTGTTTGTTCTCGCCTGTGCTCTCGGGCTGTATGCGCTTTCAGATGTGGTAATTCCGGAAAGCGGCCTTCTCAGTGTTACCGTGGCGGGATTTGTAGTTGGATATACAGATACTCCGCAGATTGACAGGCTTAAAAGTTATAAAGCACAGCTTGTTGATCTGCTTATCGGCCTCCTTTTTGTTCTTCTGGCAGCTAACCTCGATATTGATTCAATTACCAGTAATTACGGGTTTAATATGGTGCTGGCAGTTGTTATTGTAATGCTGGTAGTCAGGCCATTGAATATTCTGATTTCCACAATGGGTAAAAAAACTTTTATTTTCAGGGAAAAATTATTTCTGGGGTGGATAGCGCCAAGGGGGATTGTCGCTGCGTCCATGGCGTCAATTTTCGCGTTAGCTCTCAAAGAGCGTGGTGGCGGGGATGCAGCAAGCGGAAAGTTCATTGAAGCGTTCACATATTCTGTTATTATCGGAACCGTTGTGTTTCAGGGTTTTACCGCGGGTTGGATTGGTAAATTGTTAAAAGTTGTTGAACCGAAACCGACCGGGTGGCTCCTTATCGGTGCCCACAGGCTTGCGCAGCAGGTAGCGGAGTTTATTGAATCCCATCGGGTAGCGGTTACGCTACTGGATACAAATTTGAAATGTGTTTCAATGGCAAGAAAGCGGGGGGTTAATGCGGTTTTTGCAAATGCCGTTACAATGAATCCTGATGAATTTCCGGAACTCTATGGTATCGGAAATGTTCTTGCTATTACCACGAATGAGGATTTAAACGAGCTGGCGTGTCAGAGGCTTTCTCAGAGTATCGGAAAAGCTGAGATGTATAAATGGAGTTCAACACCCATTGCAGAAGGAACCATGAAAAAAAATTCTCTTTCCTGTGGAAGTCCCGTTTGGACAGACGTGAGGCTTTCAAGAATGGTTGCGATGAGCATGGAGGGGACCGACCTGACCTTTTCCATTGTGAAGTACGATGTTGAGAAAGGGGATATACCTGAAAATGTACTAATGTGTTATTCTGATGGAGATTTTCATCTATCCGTACCGGGAAGCCTTTCCGGTGATACAGAATTTCTTATTTTTAATCCAATTGATGTGAGGCTGGATATCCAGCTTGATCCTGACTGGGTTATTGTTTCTGACGCAGAGAGCCTTGCAGATGTACTTGGTGAACTGCTGAACAGGCTTCACCAGGATATTCCAGCGCTTGATACGGAGTGGCTTCTTCATCATCTTATCACCATTGAGCGGGAGTATTCAAGCGTAATTGGACACGGTGTTGCATTGCCTCATACCTATATCGAAGGCATTGAACGATCCCTTGTAATGGTGGCCAAGATGAGGAAACCGGTGATCTGCCAGCATGGTACTGATGAGATCATTTATGTTGTGCTGCTGCTCAGTCCGAAAGACCAGCCGGAGGTGCATATTAAAGCATTGTCGGAAATATCAAAATTTATAGTGAATGATGATAACAGAAAAAAACTCGCTTCAGCACAAACTAAAAGCGACCTTATTGCTATACTTTTTCCGGACCGTGAAAAAAAACATACATCGTGAGCAGATGCAGCACCGCTATTTTATGACGACACGTTCGCCCTGAACAGCATCTGTATGTACAACTTCTCCGATTATACAGGGATGCTCACCGGCTTTTGTAAGGGTATCTATTAATCTGGTACTGTTGTCTGTATCTGAAAAAAGCATCATACCGGTACCCATATTAAAAGTGGTAAACATCTCCCGTTCCGCAACATTACCCTCTTTCTGAATGACCTGAAAAACAGGCAGTATATCAAGGGAAGCTTTTTCAATTATTACTGATGTATTTTCGGGAAGAATGCGGGGGATATTTTCATAAAAACCACCACCGGTAATGTGTACCATTCCCTTGATCTTGATTCCTTCAGAAAGAGCACGGGTAACTGCCCTGCAGTATATACGGGTCGGGGTAAGAAGAGTTTCACCCAGTGTACCTGGAAGGTCGGAAATTTTTTTCTCTACAGTATACTTTTTCATGTCAAAGAAGAGTTTTCGTACCAGAGAATATCCGTTAGAGTGAATACCGGATGAAGGAAGGCCGATAATAATATCTCCATCTTGTATGTTTTTTCCGGTGATAATATTGTCCCTGTCAACAACACCCACCGCAAATCCCGCAATATCATAGTCCGTTTGTTCCATGACATTCGGGTGTTCAGCAGTTTCACCTCCAATCAGGCTGCATCCGGCCATGTTGCATCCTTCCGCAATTCCTTTTACCACTTCAACAAGGATGTCCTCGTCAAGTTTGCCGCACGAAATATAATCGAGAAAAAAAAGCGGTGCGGCACCGGATGTAAGGATATCATTTACACACATGGCGACAGCATCTATTCCGATAGTATTGTGAATATTCATCATTCGGGCTATTGTAATTTTTGTGCCCACGCCGTCAGTTCCTGAAACAAGGACTGGTTCTTTCATTTCAGGGAATGCGCCGGAATATAGTGCCCCGAATCCTCCGATTCCGGTAAGGACTCTTTCGGTAAAGGTTGATTTCACTGAAGGAATAATTCTTTTAACAAAGTTATTTCCTTTTTCAATATCGACGCCGGAATCTTTATATGTGAGTCCCATGATTTCCTCGCTATGAATAATGAGATGAATTTTTCTACAAACTCTGTTACACCGAATGAAAACCTGACAGGTACGCTTCTTCCATGAAACAATCCACTGAAGTTGATAATCCCTTATCAGGAACAATAACGCAGCATTGTTTACAGTACAGCAGAGTAGTAACTTTCTTTTTATTGTAATGTAAATACAAGCAATTTTCAATTAGTTCTTGATTTTTACAGAGGACTGTGGCTGATTCAATGGACAGGACATACTATTACGGTTACGTTCTCTGGTACAGGAGACATTATGGCATTATCACAGAAGGAGTTGGAAATACTCCTGGAAAAATTACGCCGAAAATATAATGAGTATGGTGAGAAATACAGCAGGAAGTTTTTTGATATCGGTTCCTTAGAAGATCGTCTTCAGATAACTCTCAGGAACAGGCTGAATCTTGAGGGATTTATCCTCGCAGAAATTGCCGCGTTTGAAAAGTTAAAGGAAAAGTACGAGAAGAAAAAAAAGAGTAATTCTTTTGCCCTGAAAGTTGATAGAATTATTGAAGAAAATATTGCACGCATAAAGAAATATCCCCCTGTTATGTTTCATAAAAAAGCAGGAGTAGAGATTACGCACTTTTACGGCGCGGTATCAGAATTTTCCGAATACCTGTTTCCTGTGATCTGGCTTGTGGTCCGGGATGATGCGCATAAAAGAAAGCTTCAGAAATTAGATGACTCACTGAATTTTCTTGCTGTCCCGAGAGGGTCCAAACCGTCGAAACGGGTTGAAGACCATATACTGCTGCTTTCACGAACAGGTGTCAGGGAAATCGATATTGAAAAGGATAAAAACAGATATCTCACGGAAACCGCAGGTGTGCTTTTTGAAATTGATGATTTTTGCAGCGAACTGATGGAATTACGGGACCCTGAATGGGAGAAGCCGCTCCGTTTCGACAGATTGTATTATGAAGGGAAAAAGAAAAAAAAGATAATTGAAAATTTTACTAATTTTTCATCATACGGTGCACTGTTAAAAATCAGAGAGTATGCTGCAGAAGTAATAGAAGATTTCCGTCTTTCTGCTTTCAGGGATTTACACAAAGAAAAAACAATTCGTTGAAAGGTGCTTCTCAGGAACTGTGCGCGCGTATTCTATTTTTCTCATAGAAGACCCACGAGACCTCTGCCCCAATAACAAAGAGAAAACAGGTGTACCATATCCAGATCATGAGTATAACCACGACTGAAAGGGAGCCGAATATTGAAGTATAGTCGTTGATTTCGGTTATGTAATACGAGAATATAAGTTTAATGATTTCATAACTGAGAGATGCAAAGAGGGCACCTTTAAACATTGAAACGTTATCAAGCTTTTTCGGCGGCACAAAGCGGTACATTGTAAAAATCATGAGGGTATTGATTGAAAGTGTTACTACTGATGAAACAAGAAACGGCGCCTGAATAAGGGTAAGTATATTAGTGCCGAAAACGTTGAATGTTTTAAGATACTTTTCTATGAGGTTTGTGAAGAATTCGTTTCTTATTACAGCAATAAAGTTTGATATAATTGTCAGCACCAGGGCGCTGAGACTGATTCCTATTATTATTATAAAGTGCCTGATTTTCGCTTTCCAGTATTTCCTGCTTTTACCGATTCTGAAGGCAAACTCAAGTGCCCGTTCAACGATATCAAAAACAAGGCTCCCCCACCAGAAAAGAAACGGTATCCAGATCAGCGCAAGATAGCGTTTTTTGTATACGATTTTATCAATGGTGTCAATGAACCGCTCTATCTGGATTGAGGGGAGAATACTTTTTATCTGGAGAAGATATACATTGGCTGCAAAATCCCCTGATTGATAAAAGAAGCTCATAACTGAAATAATCACAAGGGAAACTGGAATAAAGGATATTAGGAGAAAAAAAGCCATGGCGCAGGTGGAGAGTTCGCCGTTATGGATCTCAAAATTTTTGAACGCACGGTAAATATCTTTGGAAAATTCCTGAATGCGCCGTCCCGCCCTGAGAAACACAGCGTTCCAGAGTGTAATAACAACAAGGAGTGCCCTCTTTAATCCTGAAAAGAAGTTCATGGTTATATTTATGTACCTATTTAAAAAATGCGTATGGTCTTTTTCGCGATAACGGAACCACAATACGTTACACCCTGAAATCCTGTAATCATTTCAGGCATATATTGACTCTGCATAAAACAGAAATTTACCATATTCATGGTATTAATGGTGTGGTGCCGCTATATTTCTCATGATATGAAACTGTGATAATTTCATTGTTTCATAATACTGTATACACCGTTACAGGAACTGGTGAATGCAGTATTGCAACAAAGGATAAAACATGGTCATATGAAAACCTGCATTTAGGCAATCACTTTTTATAATCAAATTTCTTTAAAAGAACAGAGATCGGGGTGA
>ERZ795048.208-NODE-208-length-65184-cov-14.997298_pt1 | contig 65184 bp, 58 predicted proteins | sample MGYA00375132_ERZ795048 | MGnify/ENA primary metagenome ERZ795048 (study PRJEB30177, sample SAMN05720225) | activated sludge metagenome | isolation source: Anaerobic digester | place: Hong Kong | collected 2014-12-17 ...
CCAGTGGAATTTCAAATGTGAGAAATCCATAATAATAGGGCGTATATTCATATTCCTGAAAGACGAATACCAGCTGATCATCTTTCAGATAAAATTCGGTGTTATCATCGATCCCTTTGAACTCAATATCATCAAATATGGGGATTTCTTTTTCTTTGATCTCCTTCTGCATGAAATCGAAGATTCTGGTCCTGTAATCAGTTCCGGTCAGGAGATCTGCGAGTGTCAGTTTTTCTCCCGTTGCAGGATCAAAGACATAGCCGAGGAGGAGGTGCATCCCATGTGCCGCGTGATAATAATACACATATTGGGTGGTTGTAAAACTGACCGTTTTTTCGTTTTGGGATGTCATCGTGGCTTCTGATATATAAACTGACTTGTCCCAGCCGCTGAAGCCCTCTGAAGTATCTTCAGAGTCATTTAAAAGTGCAAACGAATCTGAATAGAGCGCGTCGTTGATCGCCTTTAACGGTTTGTCATTTTCATCATTGAAAGTCATCGTGAAAGAGGGGACTGTTATCTTCATCGTTCGCTCCGTTAATTCTGTTCCCTCACCGGCAGCAAAGACTGAAACTGAGAAAGCTATTAAAAAAATGAAATAAACTATTTTTTTCATCTGTGCATCCCTCCTGTTTAAATAAGTTTTTCGGAATAGGCAAAAGTTCCAAAGCCGCCACCGCTGTGGAGGAAAAGAACTTTTTTATAGCCTTCTTTTTTGGATTCCTGAATCATTCCGTCAAATGCCTTTGCCGTGTAGACCGGATCAAGGAGTAAACCGGTCTTCAGCATGAGAGATTTTATCCAGGAGAGTCCATTTTCTGTCGGTACGGCGTATGCTTCTCCGGTGTAACCGTCTATGATCCGTATTGCTTCGTCGGGTATCTTTTCGGGGATGAATTCTTCATTTTCATATTCTTTAAGAATTTCTCTGACATGGGATTTGAAGTCTTCCGCCGGTGTAAGGGTGACATTGATTCCGATGAGATCGCATGTGATGTTGAAATGATTCAAGCCGGCCAACAATCCAGCGTACGTTCCACCACTGCCGACAGGGCAGAAGATGGCATCAAAGTCGTTCAGATTTGTCTGTTGTATCATTTCCTCAACGCAACGCAGATAACCGAGCGAACCGATGGCGTTCGAACCACCTTCCGGTATGACATAGAACTTTTCCGGCTCCGCCTGTGTCAATTTCAAGGCATTCATGAGATTATCCCTTTCTTTATACTGTTCAGGTGTAATCCAGTGTATTTCCGCTTCGAGCAGGTTGTCAAGAAAAAGATTTCCCTCACCCTTTTCAGGCTCAACACCCCTTAGGAACAGAACGGGTTTCATTCCGAGTCTTCTCGCCGCAAAAGCGGTTGCCCGGCAATGATTTGACTGGATCCCACCACATGTACATACCGTTTCTGCCCCCCTTTCTTTTGCGTCGTAAAGCAGATATTCAAGTTTTCTGATCTTGTTTCCACTTCCGACGAACTCTGTCAGATCGTCCCTTTTTACCGAGATCTCCAGATTTGGAACATCCGCTTCGAGTTTTTGTATCGGTGTCGGAAGATTTGCGATGCTTAAATGTCTTTTTAACATGGTTTTATTCATGAACTAACCCCCTTTTATGCGAAAAGAGGCGTTCAACATCAGATGAACGCCTCTTTATATGATTCCATATCCTTTAATGTGCTTGTTTAAATTTACCCAACAGTTCCAGAGCTTTCTTCAGATCCTCAACGGATGAGGCATAAGAAAGTCTCATAAACCACGGGGCGTGGAAGGCACTGCCTGGAATAAGGGCGATTCCGTAATTTTTAATGAGATCCATCGTCAATTCGTCGTCGTTCTCATAAGAATCCTTTACCCAACTAAAATCCATAAAGACATAAAATGCCCCATTTGGCTTACAGTATTCGATGCCTATGTCGTCGAGTCCCTTCGTCATCATTTCTCTTCTTTCCTCAAAGGATTTTCTCATATATTCCGTATCAACACTTAATGCCTTTAAAGCGGCTTTTTGCGTGATGGAGTTGATATTCGAAGAGAGATGAGACTGCATCTTTCCTATTTCTTTTGCTATCTCCGTCGGAGCCGCTACATAGCCGCATCTCCAACCGGTCATGGCATGCGATTTTGAAAATCCGTTGATGGTGATCGTCTTTTTAAACGCCTCACCAACCGTTCCAAGGCTGATATGATTTCCTTCATAGATCAGGTTGGCATAAATTTCATCTGAAATCATCCAGATGTCATTTTCCACGGCAACCTCGGCAATCCCTTCAAGAACTTCTCTCGAATAAACGGTTCCCGTCGGATTGCTTGGAGAATTCACTATCATCGCCTTTGTTTTTGATGTTATGAGTGCCCTCAGGGTGTCAATATCCGGCTGGAAATCATTTTCTATGGTCGTTTCCACGAAAACCGGCGTACATCCGCACATCTCTACCTGTGGGGCATAACTGACCCAATCAGGTGTGAAAATGATGACTTCGTCTCCTTCGTTTGTGATGGCATAAATTGTTTCATATAATGCCTGCTTACCTCCGTTACAAACGATGACCTGATTTGGCTCATAAGGCAATGAATACGTCTTGTTCAACAGATCGGCAATTCCTTTTCTGAGTTCTGGGATTCCAGCCGCTGGTGTATATCGCGTAAATCCATCTCGAATTGCCTGAATGCCTGCCTCTGAAACAGATTCAGGAGTCGAAAAATCCGGTTCACCTGCGGTCAGCCTGATGATCTCCTTACCCTGAGCCTGTAATTCCTGAGCGAGCTGAGTATACTTCAACGTAATAGAGAATGGTATCCTGTTCAATTTTGTTTTCAATCGTTTCACTCCAGACTTTATCGATTTAATAGTCCATTTTTACTGCTACGACTATTTTGTTATCTTCGCTGACCGGATTGCTGTAGATATTTTCCAGTTCCCTGTCTACCGGTAATCCGAATTTCGTTTTCAACGTACCATTCATATCAAAATTACTTGAGAATGGAATTGGCGTATAAGCAGTCTGCTCATTATAAGTCGGGAATTTTACATTCAACGCGTTCTTGTTTCCGGAACCAAATTTTGAAGTGCTTATCAAGCCGATGGATAAAATCGATATGCCTACAACCGCAGCAACGGCTCCCCAGGTGAAAAATTGATTTTTCCCCTGATTCTGAACCGTGTTCTCATCTTCAATCAACTCGTTCAGCTTATTATAAAAATCGTTCGCAACATTCAACTCTTCTACTCGTTCACCATCATCTGCATCTGAACATTTTCCGGAAAGAAAATCAATATAAATCTCCTCAAGCTTATAGACCTCAAGCTCCTTATTCTGGTTTACCCTGTCAACTACCTTAATGAATTTCAGGTAAACATCATCCGCCTTTTTTCCCGTCACGATCTCTTCGATAACATTGACACTGTGGAACTGACTGAAGCAGGCCGCACAAACATTAAGATGCTCTCTTACCATTTCCACTGCCTTTTTCTCATTACCATTGTGATAAATGTTCAGAATTTCCACAGCGTTGCTTACATCAACACAGTCTGGAATCAAGGGACTTGAATTGCTCATTTCGTTATTACCTCCGATAAATAGAAAAACTCTCTCTCTAAAAGACCATGACGGAATACTAACTAAATTTATTCTTTTATTTCCTTCTTAGGCTCTTTCAAATCAAGGTACGATTTTGCACAATTTATTGCCAGACGCCTGATTTCCTTGATATAGCCCTGTCTCTGAGAAACAGAAATGGCATTTCTTGCATCAAGCAGATTGAAGTAATGTGCACACTTGACAAGCTGATCATATGCCGGCACGGGCAGATCATTCTCTATCAGATTTGTAAATTCCTTCTTGTGCAGGTCGAAGAGGTTGAATAGCAAATCGGTGTTGGCAATTTCAAAATTGTACTTCGAGTATTCAATCTCGTTTCTCTTGTAAAGTTCACCATATGTTGTATTTTCATTCCACAGCAGATCATAGACGTTTTCCTTGTTCTGGAGATACATGGCGATTCTTTCTATTCCGTATGTGATCTCGAGTGTAACCGGCTTTAATTCGATACCGGCCACCTGCTGGAAATACGTGAACTGTGTGATTTCCATGCCGTCCAACCAGACTTCCCAACCAACTCCCCATGCACCGAGTGTCGGTGATTCCCAGTTATCCTCAACAAATCGGATATCGTGTTCTGTCGGATCAATCAAGAGTGCCTTGAGTGATTCCAGATATATTTTCTGGGATTCCTCGGGTGATGGTTTGATAAGCACCTGATACTGGTGAAATCTCTGCATCCTGTTTGGGTTTTCCCCGTATCTGCCGTCAGTTGGCCTTCGACTTGGCTGAATGAAAGCGCAATTCCAGGGTTTGTCATCTAACACCCTGAAAAAGGTTGAAGGGTGATAAGTACCGGCACCCATTTCCATATCATAAGGCTGTTCGATAAAACATCCTCTTTTCGACCAGAATTCGTTCAAATTCTTTATCATGTCTTGAATAAACAATGAATAATACCTCCCGGTAAAATAATTCATCCCTATTCTACCACAATCCCCGTATTTTGTTCAAAAAGAAAGTCATTCTATTTACAGTGAATGCGGTATATATCATCGGGAACTAATGGCTTTGCGTTTTTTTATCTGTATGGCGAGAAAAATACAGACGGCGGATATCACAAAAGACAAAACGATTACGAGTATTCTAACGGGACCTTCAACGGCAAGTGTTCCAAGATGATCGGACAGGAATTCGGTGATAAAACGTGAAAAATCGAGTAACGGGGTTAATCCTTTCAATATGATTGTTGCAAGAAAATGCATATTCAGGGCATATGAGAGGAGTACCAGCATCATACAGATTATTATTAGGGGGATGATCGTCAGAGACATGACGAAACCCAGTGGAATCGACAGGAAAGGGATCGTCCTGAAGTTGATTGCGGTAATGGGGATGATAAAAAATAACGATCCCAGTACGGAAGTCTTTTTGATCAACTGATTTTGATTCTGTAATAGCTGATTCAGAACGAGAATTCCGATAACAGCTCCGAATGTCATCTGAAATCCGGCATTTAAGGCGAGGGATGGATCTGTGAATAGGATGATTATCCCACTCAGACCTATCACGTTCAGGGGCGAGATCGGATAATCAAACCATTTAAACAGCTGATAGAGGAAGAGCATTAGAAAAGCCCGGAATGAAGCGGGACCTGTTGCACAGATCAAGTAGAACAAGATCAGAAAGAGCATTTTTATAAAGATCGTCATTCTCGTGCCTGTCTTGAAAAATGAAAGGATGTAGGAAAAGATGAAATAAGTGATAAAGAAATGGAATCCCGAAACGACAAATAGGTAGGAAATACCGGATGCGTTGATCATTGAACGTGTTGCCTTGTCCATCCCGAGACCGAGAAACATCCCGGATGCAAATGAGCCGTTTGATTCACCGATGGCATTTCTGATAAATGAGACAAATGTGTTCGCGTAACCATCAAAATACTGCATTATTTTTGTTATCACCCCGGGCGCATAGGGGTGGCTGAAATAATCTCCGTCCAGGAAGACACGAATAAAATTGAGATGACCACTTTTACTGTTCGTTCCGTTCAGGGCGATGTAGTCCATTTCTCTTACAGAGGCATTTTCCGGGAGGAAGAGATAGAATTCACCAAAAGTCTCATACCATGTACCATCGCTCAGGAAAGAGACATCATTCAATCGGATGGAGGAATCTGTAACCTTACCGATCCGTGCAGTGATTGTACACTTCCCCTCTTCAAGTTCATAAAAAGGTTTATAAAGCAGGATACCACCGAGAAAGAACAGACAGACAAAAAAGAAAACCATCTGCCTTCTTTTTAACAGGTTGATCCATGAAAAAAAGATCAGGGAGGCCGAAAAAACCAGCAAAACCACTATCAGGAAACCGCGGTTGAACAGAAAGGACTGGGCAAAGAGAATTCCCGAAAAGAACCCCGTAAACAGCAGGAATAGTGGAATGCTGTTCAGACTGCTCGATTTATTATTTGGTATAGTCAAATATTTCCCTTGGATAACTTCCCGTGATATCCCTCTCGATTAAAGTGAGATACAGGTCCCTGAAATCAGATTTCAATATATCGAGGTATTCTACGGCCTTCTTCCTGTTTGGGAAGATATCGATCTGCAGGGTATACTGAGATTTATTAGAGAAATTGATCGGGTATGAGTAAATGTATGCCGGTATTTCTTCGTTTCTGAGTTTCCATACGATCTTACTGATCTCTTCTTCACTTGGTGTGGAAAGTAATTGGATCCCGGCCCCATAATCCTGCCTTGAGGCCTCGAGACCGTTGAGTTCTTCGGGCATCTTAAATGTGTTTACAGCCGTATCGGTAGAGTTTTCGGTAGAAGAAGCGACTATCGTAGCGAGTAATTGTTTTTTCCTCTCCTCCCACTGACTGAGCTCTTTTACCCAATCCGGTTCATAACTGCCGATCAGAAGGACATTATAATAATTCCCGCTTGATTTGGAAATGACGTATTCCAGGCCACTGTCTTCTATTAATCGTAGGGCGGCCTTATCGTTACAGATATAATAGGACAATTTCTTAGCTGAACTGATCATCGTACTGGACCGCGCAAAGAGTTCTTCAAAATTAAATTTCTGAACTTCAGCAACTTCCGGATTTTCCGATCCATCGGCTGTTTCCGGCCCCGGGTTTTCGGGTATTTCAGCATAATTAACGGTAGCGGTTACCGTCTCGTTTTCTTGTTGTGCATCTTTCAGAATCTCCATGTCATTGGTCAATCGCGTTATCTCGAGGTCCTTTTCACGGTTTGAAGTTTTCAGCGTGTTGATCTGAACTGCAAAGAAGGCGACTGCAAAACTGAGAATAATCACTATTACCGCAAGAATGACGGTCAGATTTTTACTCAATCCGACTTCAGCTGGTTGCTCACGTCTTTTTCTCGCCTGAGGCGGCCTCTTTTCCCTGCCGCTTCTTCCGGCTGAAGTAGCTGAGTTTTTATTAGGATGTCGTTCTGCTGGTAAAAGATTTCCCATATTCTTCCCTCTTTTTATTGTATTTTAAATACTGAAATTTTAATAAATAGAAAAAAAAGAGATTAACAACTCTTCAACATAATCTGAAGGCAGGCTTGTCATCTCGGAACAACCAAAAGTCTTGATCACTGGAAGTGAAATATTCTTTTCCTCACGAATATTCATCAAAAGTGTGTGAAAATCAAATTCACTCCTCTTTGAAATGGTCAATTTCTTCAGTTCTGATTCTATCTGATCGTATTGCTGCCGGGAAAGGTTACCCAGCCTGTATGCGATATACAGTTCTATCCTTATTCCGGTGCTGAGTGCTGAGAGAAAATCCGCTTTCAGCCCGGTCGCATTCTGTATAAACGAGGCGAAAGTCTCGCCGGGAAAAAGGGATATGGCCTTTCTTACCGCACGTGCCCGTAAAAAATTACTTTCCCAGATCAACTCTGAGTAATGGTCCCAGTTGATCCTGTCATCAACCAGTTCGCTGAGTGATTTCTTTACGATGTGATAAAACCTTGAATCAAATCCCAATGCGATCGAATAGGCTGAAAGATGGGATTCACGGATATCATCTGTCGAATAACTCGTGAGGAGCTCCGGGAAAATAGAACTCTTTTCAGGAATTCCCTCTACGGAAATTCTATCTTTTTTTCTGTCAAAATTCAGAAAAAATCGTCTTCTGTAATACCCTGTCAGTTGAGATAAAGGGGTTGTCGGAATGATCTCCAGTGATGCATCGGAGAGTGAGGTTCGGGCGACATAGCCACACAGATCTATTAAAGCACCACCACCGACGGCAACAATCTTCCTTGGCTTCTGTTCGGCACTCTGTATGGCATTGATCAGCTCAAAAACCCTGTCGATGGATTTACACCGCTCCCCTCCCGATACGGGATAGGCCTTTCTGAGGTTTTCAAATCTTCCTAATTCATCGGCCCATACAAACTTAAACCCTGTATCCACAATGACAAAGGCATCGGGGATATTCTCGATGTACCTGAAAATATCCCATACCTTTTCGTTCTTTCTGATATTAATGGTCGATTTACGTTCTACTGTCGTTTGAAACGAAAAAAAACGATTCATATGAACTCTTAATTCTCAACTGCCTTTTTTAACAATTTGACTGAATTGAGTACATCGTTGTAATCAATCATTTCATGAGGACTGTGCACATATCTCGTAACAACCGACAGGGTTCCCGATGGAATCCCTGAACGGGTCATCTGATAGCCATGTGCGTTTGTTCCGCCGAAGATGAGCACTTCAAACTGATGTGGAATATCATTTTCAACGGCTGTTTTGGTAAGATGATCGACTACACAGCGATCCGAGATGGAAGCCTTGTCCTTAATCTTGATGGCAGGTCCCTTGCCGAGACAGAGATCCATCCGCTTGAACCCTTTTGGAGTGTCCGAATGGGCTGTTACATCTATCGCGATGGCCATATCCGGCATGATATCGTATCCTGCAACACTGGCACCGACTATTCCCACTTCTTCTTGGACTGCAAAAACGCCGTAAACCGTATTTTCACAGGTATCTATTTCTTTTAAAACCTGTATGACTATTGCACAGGCAATCCTGTCATCCATAGCCTTTGAGATGATTTTTCCGTTCTGTTCGATATATAACGCTTCATAAGTTCCAAACTGGCCTACCCTTACATCTTTCAGGGCATCCGCTCTCGAAGTGGCGCCGATATCCACGAAGAGATTGTCGAAAGTCGGATTTTTCTGATTATTTGCCGCATCGGCAAAGGTTTCTGATTCAAAGGAGCAGATCCCCCTTACCGTTTCCCCTGTTGTCCTTGATACAAATTGTATGATCGTTCCGAGGAGCATCAATGGGTTTACCCCACCGACGGGATCGACTCTGAGGAAACCCTTATCATCGATATTGGTGATCACCAGTCCGATTTCATCGGCATGACCGTCAAGGAGGTACTTTTTGGGGTTTTCTGAAGTTCCGTTTTTCCAGACGATGAGATTGCCGATCGCATCAAATCGGTAACCGTCAATATGTCCGTCAAGTTCTTCAAGGATTACTTTCTGTACTTTATTCTCATTACCGCTTGGGGCAGATACCTCAACCAGTCTCTTTATTAATTCTTTCATTTTAAACCTCCAGGGACTTCAAGAATATTTCGTTCATTACGATATCTTTCACGAGTTTCACTGTGTTTTTGTAATCTTCCTTGGACATGACACAGACAGGCGAGTGGATATATCTCGAAGGGACGTTGATGACCGCTCCGGGAATGCCATAGAACGATTTTGCAGTTCTCGTCGTGTCTGTACTGCCTACGGTTCTGCCCTTAAGCTGATGTGGAAGCTCTAATCTTTCCGCCGTATCGATGATGGCGGTGAAGAGTCTTCTGTCGATGACATAACCGGATTGAAGATAACTGATTGCAGGACCGTTATCGAGATGAGTGGACCATCTTTCTCTTTTCAATTCAGGATTATCGCCGGCCGTTGTTCCCTCAAGAACCAGTGCGGCATCCGCGTTGAAGTGTTTCAGAACGGCTCCGCTTCCCCTGAGTCCGTTTTCCTCCTGGACGACAAAGGCAAAGACCAGGTTATAATACGGTAAATCGTCCATCGCCTCGAGGATATCCAGCATGACAGAACAACCCGCACGATCATCGAAAGCCTTTCCGATCACACGGTTTTCATATTCTTCAAATACGGTCTTGAAATGGCAGTAATCGCCTATCTGGACTTTGGTTTCCGATTCCTTTCTGTCGGCGGAACCAATATCCACCCGGATGTTGTCCCAGGATGGGACTGCCGTGGCCTCGGAGTTCTGAAGATGTATGGCCTTGAACGGGATGACCCCTTCGATATTCTCCTTGCCGACGGCTACTCTCTTTCCGAGCAGAACCCGTTTGTCCACCCCGCCGACGGCCTGAACACAGAGTCTGCCATCTTCATCGATATCGCTGACCATCAAACCCACCTCATCCATATGGGCCATGAGTAAAAGCGTCTTATTCTGATTTTTACCCTTTTTCAGGCACATCAGATTTCCAAGATGATCTTCTTTGATATAATCTATCTTCTTGCTTTCAAGGACCTTTGCCTTGATAAACTTTCTGACTTCTGTCTCGTTTCCCGATGCACCGTAAATCTCAGAGAGTTCTTTTAAGTATTTCATTTGTTTTCCTCCTTGGCATCGGATCTGATTTCAAAAGAGCTTTCATCGAGTTCTGAACAGTAAACGGCCAGTAATCTCCCCGCTTCTGTTATGTCCGATATGCTCATCTTTTCATAAGGTGTGTGCATATAGGAAGACGGGATTGAAACGAGACCCGTCGGAACCCCTTCAAGCTGGAGCTGATCGGCATCCGTTCCGGTTCTTCCCGGACTGACTTCGAGCTGCATGGGAATACCGTATGTCTTACAGCAAGATTCAAGCTTTTCGGTTACTATCTTTGTCAGAACAGGACCCCTTGCGATAACCGGTCCCTTACCCATTTCTACTTTTTTATTATTCGGAACGGCAATGTTTGAGAAAGTTGCATCCATCGCGATGGTCACTGAAGGCTGTATAAGGCTTACAGCCGTTCTGGCACCAAAGGCGCCTATCTCCTCTCTTGAGGAGAAAACCGCATAATAATCATAGGAATGTCTCATCTTTGAAAGAAAATCCAGCGCTGTGATAGAAGCCATGCAACTTGCCCTGTTATCCAGTGTTTTGGTGAAAAGTTTCCCGTTGGCCTCAAATGGATCATTATCGTAAGTGATGAAATCTCCCGTGTTAAATTTGTTGATATCATGCATTGAGACATCAACAAACAGTGTATCAAAATCGGAAACCTTTGATTTTGTTTCAGCCGTCTGAAGATGTGGGGCCAACATGCCGATGACGCCTCGAAGCCTTTCACCGTCTCTTGTGTGAACCCAGACCTTCTGTGAAGGTAAGAGTTTCGGATCCATGCCGATTCCCTCGATCCGAAGGAAACCCTCTTCAAGGACCTTTGAACAGATCACACAGATTTCATCCATATGCGTTGATACCATCATTTTACCGAGGCTCTTCTCGGTAGCCTTTTTGACCGCAATCAGATTTCCTGATTTGTCTACAAACACTTCATCGCACAAAGATTCGACCCTTCTCTTTATTTTTTCACGAATTTCCTCTTCTCTACCTGGAGGGCCGTAAGCTTTGGAAAACTCGAAAGCCATTTCTTTAATGTCGTTTTTCACACCATCTACCCCTTTTATTCAATCTAAATCGTAAAGTCTCCAATCAATGGTTCAAGAGACAAACGTCCGTTTTTTATCTTGCATAGAGCGGTTTCGTCACTGCTTATTGAACTGGAATGTGTATTTCCAATCTGTATAATGTTGGGATGCATCGATGTTGAAAGTACAAACGCCTCTTCGGGGTTATACAGTCCAACATTGATATTTCCCTTGATATCGCCAAGGACAATCAAATTTCCGGTTACCCTGACTTGGCCGCCTTTGTTGATATTGCCTATAATCAGCGCATCTCCGTCGTACTCGAAGACCTGGCCGGATCTGACGGTCATCTTGAAAAGTTTCAGGTTTTTTTCTATGATTACTCTTTCGTCGCTAACTTCTTCAGCAACTTCGCTTTTCTTTATATTATCAGAGAGCTGTTTGTTTAATCTTCTCTCAGGCTTCACAAAATGTATCGAATTAACTTTTACATTATATTCTTCAAGTAATTCAACAACAGAAGCTACAAGGGGTGCTTGGGAAGTTCCCCCTTCGAAAAAAATAGAAATTCCCCCTTCATCTGAAAAAAAACTCCCCATATTCTTTAGTCTGCTGGTAATATCGCTGAGAACATCGATAACCGATGAAGTGTCCCCGATCCATAATATCAGTTCCTGTCCGTTAAATCTGAAATCTATCATAATACCCCCCAGGATTTCGTCAGGAGTCTTTGGAAAGACCCAATAAAAGCACTTAATTATAACATAAATACCATCAGCCTGTTTGAATGCTTATTAGAATAGTCCCTGAATTTCACCGTTATCATCTATATCTATATCCATTGCAGAAGGGTGCTTGGGCAAACCGGGCATGGTCATGATCTCCCCGGCATAAGCGACGATGAATCCTGCGCCTGCAGACACGGAAACGTTCTTTATTTTAATCGTGTGTCCCTCAGGTGCGCCCAGCAAAGTCGGATCATCGGAAATGGATGATTGTGTCTTTGCAATAATCACTGGAAGATTCCCGTAGTGTTTACCGTATAATCTGATATTCTTTTCCGCTTCTGAACTGAATTTGACATCTCCGGCCCTGTAGATTTCCCAGGAAATTTTCTTTATCTTACATTTGATGTCCTCTTCCCAGTCGTATAAGCGGTGGAGCTCCGAAGGGCTTTCAGCGGCCTCAATGACTTTTCTGGCCAGGTCGATACCGCCTTCACCACCTTTTTCCCACACCTCACTCAATGCAATAGTCGCATTCATGGATTCAACACATCTGATGACCGTTTCTATTTCTCTTTCCGTATCAGTCGGGAATCGGTTCAAGGCAACCACTACCGGAACGTTGAACTTCTGTAAATTTTCTATGTGTACTTTTAAGTTGATAATTCCCTTTTCGAGCGCATTCAGGTTTTCATCGTTCAATTCTCTTTTTGAAAGACCACCGTGCATCTTTAATGCCCTGACCGTTGCGACGAGAACCGTCGCATCCGGTGAGAATCCGCCGATTTTGCTGACGACGTTCAGGAATTTTTCAGCGCCAAGATCTGCCGCGAATCCCGCCTCGGTTATGGTGTAATCTGTCAGTTTCATGGCGAGATTGGTTGCGATGATTGAATTAGTTCCATGGGCAATATTTGCAAAGGGCCCCCCATGAATAATAGCCGGTGTATGTTCAAGCGTCTGTACGAGATTTGGCATGATGGCATTTTTCATCAATGCCGCCATTGCCCCGTTGGCTTTAAGATCAGCGGCGGTAATGAATTTTCTGTCCGTACTTCTTCCAACGAGGATCTTTCCGAATCTTTCCTTAAGATCCTTCAGATTTGTACTCAGGCAAAGGATGGCCATGATCTCAGAAGCCACACTGATCATGAAAGCATCTTCCCTTGGTTGTCCGTTGCCGGTCCCACCAAGACCAACGATGATTTTTCTCAATGCCCTGTCGTTCATGTCCATGACACGCGGCCAGTAAATCGCTGTCGGGTTGAAGTTGAGTTTGTTTCCCGCATGAATATGTGCGTCAATCATGGCAGATAGGAGGTTATGTGCGGTACTGACCGCATGAATATCACCGGTGAAATGCAGATTGATGTCCTCCATGGGAATGACCTGAGACCATCCACCGCCGGCTGCCCCTCCCTTTACACCGAATACCGGACCAAGAGACGGTTCTCTCAGTGTAACAATCGATTTTTTGCCTATCTTGTTCAGGGCTTGAGTGAGTCCGATGCTCGTGGTGGTTTTCCCCTCTCCGGCGGGAGTAGGGGTTATTGCCGTGACGAGTATCAGTTTTCCGGGTTTCCCTTCAAGCTCGTCAGAAACTGAAAGGGGAATTTTTGCAATGTAATCACCGTAGGGAATGATTCGATCACGGATATTCAACTCCTCGGCTATATCCGCTATCTTCTTCATCTTAACGGATTGTGCGATTTGAATGTCGCTTTTCATCTGCAAGCCTCCTTTGTATAAAAAAAAAGACATCTAATGATATAGATGTCTGTTGTTTTTCAGGTTAAAGTGATAATTTTTCTTTCGGAACCATTTCTCTTGATACGGAATCAAGAACGCCGTTTACGAATTTGGAACTCTTATCCGTTCCGTATCTTTTCGCAATCTCTACCGCTTCATTCATCGTTACTTCAACGGGAATCTTCATCTTAAAAAGCAACTCATAAATTCCGAGTCGCAGGACATTTTTATCCACAGATGCAATTCTGTTCCAGTCCCAGTTAAAGAGGTATTTCTTTATGATATCATCAATTTCATCCTGTTTTCTCAGAATATCCCGAATATATTCGTGAGCCTCTTCGGTGAGTGGCCTATCGTAGATATCCTGTTCGGAGAGAAGTTCTACGATCAGATTGTTGATATACTGTTCATCTGATATCCTGTTTGAATCAAAGCTGAACAGGATCTTAAAGATAACCTCTCTCATGGTCCTTCTTCTTGGCCATTTTTGCTTTTCGTTTGAAGAAGTGTTATCCATTGTATTTATTCACCTCAAAACTTCTTACTTTTACTATTACATTGACCCCCATCTCATCACCAAGACTATCTTTCAGGGTTAATGAAATCTTCTCATACAATTCTTTTAAAACTTCTGAAAGTGAAAAAGGATCCGTTGTAGAGATATCTACAATCAATTCTTTTACGCCTTCAAGTTTTGAAGGGCGCATGGTTATCGATTTGAGTGTCACCGTTCCAAAATTCTCCAACACCCTTTTGATCAGGGTTCTGAAGACATCCGGAGAAACAAAGACGCTGAGATTATCCGACTGTGAGGATTCAAAGAATAATTTTCTGTTCCTGAAGCTCATAAAGATCATGTATACAGCCAATCCGCTGAGCACGATTCTGATGATAAAACCCCAGAGGTCATTAGCCGTAAAAAGATTGTAACCCGTTTCGCCAAATCCGGCAGAACCCAGCCATAAACCGGCAGAGAAAGCCAGTAACGGCCAGCAGGTCATATCAATTAATCTCTTTGTGGCCCATTTCATTATTCTTCATCCTCATTGACAACCTCGGTACTTAATTCGTCATCGGGAATATCTGCGGATTCTGTCCGGGTAGGAATCTCTACATCAAGGATATTTACCGAAACGTTGGACACGTCAATAAGGCCTGTCATTCCCTCAACTTCTTCTTTAATCATCTGTTGTACCGTCTCGGCTATCTGTCTGACGCTTCTCGTCAGATAGACTTTGATATTTACGATAACGGAAACGGTATTCTCACCACTTCTTCTATCTATTGAAATGGCTTTTTTTGAATTTTTTGAGTCGTAGACGATCTCCTCTATCTTTCCAAGCGCGACGTTAACAAGATCGTAAATAACGGAATCGGAAATTTCCACGACACCAAACTGTGTTTCACCATTATTCTCTTTCATAGCCTGTAAATCTCTGTCCTTTTCCTGATCCATTTCAATTCACCTCCAGTCTGATCGAACCTGATGAACGGCTCAGGCTCTTTCTATATAGGTACCGGTTCTCGTATCAATCTTCAGTTTTTCTCCGGTTTTTATAAACATTGGAACGTTAACCCTCACTCCTGTTTCCATTATCGCGGGTTTTCCACTCCCTGAAACGGTATCCCCCTTAAAGTTTGGCTCGGTTTCTACAACCTCGAGGATGACAAAGGTCGGCAGATTGATTCCGATCGGCTTATCCTCATAGAACATGAGGTTGACCTGCATGTTGTCTATCAGATAATCAGTGCCATCACCGACAAATTCATCATCCAACGGATACTGCTCAAAAGTATTCAGATCCATGAAGATATAATGATCCCCATCCTTGTAAAGATACTCCGCTTCTCTATATTCAAGAGTCGCCTCATCGACCTTTTCCCCGCTACTGAATGAATGATCCTTTGACAAACCCGTAAGAACGCTTTTTAGTTTTGTTCGGATAATTCCGCTTCCTCTTCCTGTAAAATGCTTGTTCATGCTGATTACGCGATAGAGTTCTCCCTCAAATTCGATAATCATTCCCTTTTTAAGTCCACCTACATCAATCAAGTAAAACACCTTCCTTTGTATTCTTGCTTCTATTTTATATTGACGCTTTTTTTTCTAAAAGAACGCTTAACAGATCGAAATTAATCCTTTTCCACCAGAGAGTAAAGAAATAACTTTCAATACTCTCTCGAAGAAACGTCCTTCCCGTAATGGAAAGGACGTTGTCCTGAATTAAAGTATGATTAATTCTTTCTTGTAATTTGTAAGGACCTCATGCGATTCACCGGTAACGTAAACGTCATCTTCTATTCTGACACCGAATTGGTTGGGGATATAAATTCCCGGTTCGATGGTTACAACCGCACCAGACTGAAGTTTCTCAGTGTTTTTGAATGAAACACTTGGCGCTTCATGAACATCTATTCCAAGACCGTGGCCAAGACCGTGGCCGAAGAAATCACCGTATCCGGCTTCCGTGATGATGTCCCTAGCAATCTTGTCTATTTCCTGTCCGGTCAAGTGACAGCTCACCGCTTTTTCCGCTTCTGCCTGTGCCTTTTTTACGGTTTCATAGACCTTTCTCATCTCATCTGTCGGTTCACCCACCGCAATTGTTCTCGTTATATCACTGCAATAACCCTGATAGGCGGCACCGAAATCGATAACGATAAATTCACCATTCTGGATCTTTTTCATGGTAGGGAACATGTGTGGAGATGCTCCATTGGGTCCGGAACCAAAAATGGTACTGAACGACGGTTTGTCGGCGCCTTTTTTCACCATGAGGTATTCAAGAAGTGCGGCCAGTTCTTTCTCCGTCTTACCGGGTTTTATTTCATTCAGCAGTTCGGTCAGAGCCTCAAGTGCGATCTCCTCCGCCTTCAGGATGAGATTGACTTCTTCCCTGGATTTCGAAATCCTGATATCCCTTATCAGTTTATCACATTCGATAAAAACATGTTCTTCGGCTTCCATCTTCTTTTTCAGATCGTTGAAGGCACTGACTGTGGTAGTCTCACACTCATACCCTATTCGCTTGTATTTCCCAAGCAGATCGTGCAGGATGGTTGACGCGTTTTCGCTTGTATACTTGACAAGCTCAAGTGGAGACTGATCCCCTATCTGCTGCCAGTATCTCGAATCGGAACAGATGACCTGTTTGTCTTCTGCAATGATGACATAGGCAAAAGATCCCGAGAAATTACTGAGATACCTCGGATTATTCGAGGAACTCTCGAACGTCGTGGATAAAATAACATCAATGTTTTCTTCTTTCATCTTTTTTAAAAGATTTTCTATTCGTCTGCTAATCTCTTTTTTCACACCATCACCCCTTTAAGATAAAATGATTATATCATAGCAGTTAGCGGATTTATTCCTCTATAATATTGAAAACCCTCTGAAGTTGTGTTACTTCAAAAACTTTTTTTATTGAAGGCCTTGGGTTCAGGAAAAAGAGTTTTTTACTGTAACCGTATGTTCGTCTCTGTATACCGACAAGAATCCCGAGCCCGAGGCTGTCTATGAATTCGAGATCTGACAGATCCAGGACATAGGATTCACAGTCATTTTTATCAAGCTCCCTGTTAATGCTATCTTTGACCTCTATGCCATTCTTCAGATCAATCAGCTTCGGCAGCTTTAGAATCAGTCTGTTATTCTCATCTTCACGAACGAATAAATTCATTTACTTCGCTTCCTTTTCATTTTTGGTCTGAAGCTGAAGCATCAGTGTGTAAATGGGTGCCACATCGGTCTCCCATGTTCTGAGGTATTCCAATTCTGCCGTCACGATCCCCTCGTTGACGGCCTTGAATGTCCAGACGGAAGTACCGCCGGCCCCTAAAAGATTGGTTTCGGGTGCAATGTATGAATTTGAAATGAGTTCAACATATCTTGAGTGCAATTCCTCTTCAAGAACCCATTGATAACCGGTTGTTGCATTTGCGGGCAGACTGATTGCCAGTATATCTCCCGGAATCAGATTGATGATGACAAAATCCCCATCTTTATATTGAACATTAACAGTGGGTTCTGAATTGATCTGATAGGAAAATTCAAGCATCTCTTCGTTGTTGACTGCTGCAAAAGCGGTAAAGCAGATCGATATCACCAGTAAAAACAAAATCATACTCTTTTTCATGATAATCACTCCCATTTAATGATATGAACTTATTATACATGATTTTACATGATATAATTTACGGAAAATATAACGCTGTTCAGGAGTATTCAATTGGAATTATGGAAAAATTCTGTGGAGGAGTTAATACGACTGCTGAAACTGGCTGAAGTGGCTTCTGGTGAAATATACAGAACTTTTTATACCAGGATCGAAAAATATGATGATGTGATCAAGGCCTTTCTGTCGGTGAAAAAAATTGCGGAGATGATCCCGCATGATCAAGGTATCCCTTTTGCGGTGAAGGATAATATCCTCATTAAAGGAACAAGGACCACCTGTGCCAGTCGAATGCTGTGGAATTATGATTCGGCTTTTACCGCAACGGCTGTTCAGCACCTCATCAGAAATGACATGTATCCGATAGGGAAGACGAATATGGATGAATTTTCGATGGGTTCTACAACTGAAAATTCCTCTTATCATATCACAAAGAATCCATGGGATTTAAAGCGAGTTCCGGGAGGGAGTAGCGGAGGTTCCGCAGCGGCAGTCTCCGCGGGGTTTGTGCCATTTGCCCTGGGGTCGGATACCGGCGGTTCCATACGCCAGCCGGCTTCTTTCTGTGGTGTTGTTGGATTCAAGCCCTCCTATGGACTTGTTTCACGCAATGGCCTTGTGGCCTTTGCCTCATCATTTGATCAGATAGGAACACTGACAAGATCGGTGAGGGATACGGCGCTAATCACCGACATGATATCTGGAGATTGCTTTTATGATGCCACTAAAAAGAACTTTAAAAAGGACTATTTTAGTGAAATCGAACGGGGGATATCCGGAGATCAGATAGCGATAATAAAGGAGTCTGTCTCGTCGATCAGGAATCGTGACATCCATAAGAGATTTGACGAAGCGATTGAGGTGTTGAAATGGTCGGGTGCCGAGATCTCCTGGATTTCTTTTCCGGAATTCGCGAACCTGTTCAGGATCTACACCATTCTGACGACGGCTGAGGCTTCCTCAAATCTTGCGAGATACGATGGCCTGAAATACGGCTTGAAAATAAAAAATGAAGACGATCTTGAAACACTTTATCGTGATACCAGAGACACCGGTTTTGGCGAAGAGGTGAAAAAAAGAATCCTCCTTGGTACCTATCATCTCAGCTTTAAAAACTTTGAGGCGTATTATTCAAAAGCACTTAAACTGCGGGAAGCGGTTTGTCGGCAGATAGAGGAGCTCTTTCTGGAATATGATGCCATCATCACTCCGGTAACTTCAGATACCCCCGGGCTTATCGGAGAGAAGCAGACACTCGACAAAAAGGCAGTGTACGATATGAATACGGTAATAGCGAATATTGCAGGGATTCCAGCCATCTCCGTTCCCATGGGAATGTCCGGGAACGTCCCCGCGGGGTTACAGATCATGACGGCAAGATTTTCTGAATCGAGGCTTTTCCGTATAGCGAGGGCCTATGAGAAAAATGCCGGTATCTTTGAAGACGGCCATTATCCGTTTCCTCATCTGGAGGAATCAGTTTGAGGTATAAAACGGTGATCGGACTTGAAATACACGCTCAGCTTCTGACAGAATCCAAGGCATTTTGTACCTGTCGAAACGATTCTTCTGAAACGGAGCCGAACACAAACATATGTCCCGTATGTACCGCACATCCCGGAACACTGCCGGTATTGAACGGCAAGATGATAGGTCTTTCGGTAAAGGCCGCGCTTGCATTAAAGTGTAGCATAAACTCTATTTCAAACTTCGACAGGAAAAACTATTTTTATCCGGATATGCCCAAGGGATATCAGATCACCCAATATTTTCATCCCATAGCTGAAAATGGTAAAATTGAGATCATCAGCAACAGAAGAAAAAAGATGGTAAGGATCAGAAGAATTCATATGGAAGAGGATTCGGCAAAACTGATACATGAAGATGATCGCACCCTTGTGGATTTTAACCGGAGTGGAATTCCTCTGATAGAAATAGTGACAGAACCCGATATGAATTCCGCCGAGGAAGCCGTGATGTTCCTTGAAGAACTGAGAAACATCCTGAGATGTATCAAAGTCTGTGATGGAAATCTGGAAAACGGTTCGATGAGATGTGATGTCAATATTTCTGTGATGGATACACAAACGGGAATTTCCACGAACAGAGTGGAAATAAAAAATCTCAATTCGTTCAGGAATGTTCAGAGGGCTTTGAGATATGAAGAGAATATTCATCAAAATCTCCTCATGGGGGGGGAAAAAGGATTTCAATCTACGAAATCATGGGATGAAAAACGGCGGATTACGATGGTTATGAGGGACAAGGAAACGGAAATGGATTACAGATATTTTCCCGAACCGGATCTTCCCTTAGTCGAGATTCTGGAGACGGAAATAGAAAGACTCCAAAAGCTGATCCCCGAGCTTCCCTCGGAGAAAAGATTGAGATTTGTTGAACAATATCATTTGAAATTTGAAGAGGCCAGAATCCTTTCGATCTCTCCAGAACTTGCAGTGTTTTTTGAGCAAACGGCATCGTTGGCAGAGGCTTCCGAAGTGATCAAATGGATCTTAAGAGATGTTAAGCGCTATCTGAATGAAAAAAAAATAAACCTGTCGGAGACCTGCTTGACGCCTGAAAAATTGGCCGGACTGTTAGACTGGATCAAGACCGGCAGGATTTCCTATCATACGGCTAAGGAGATATTGATCGCTCTGATTGAAACAAACAGGGCTTCCGAGGAGATCATTTCAGAATACGATTTTATCCAGCAGAATGATCCCGACATATTGAACGATTTTCTGGAACAGATCATTGAAGAGCACTTTGAGGAGTATGAGGCCTATTGTCTCGGGAAAAAAGAACTTTTTAACTTTTTTGTCGGGAAGATGATGGGACTCACAAAGGGAAGAACGAGACCTGAACTGATTATAAAAACCATAAAAAACAGACTGGGGTGAAGCCGTGAACAATGAAATGGAAGAGATTAAGGTACAACTCGCTCGTATAGAACAGAAAATAGACAGGGTGCAGCAATTCCTGAACAACGACTTTAACGAATTATCGGAAGAATTTGAAAAAATGAATAAGAATTTTTTTTCGGTAGAAGTGATGTTTTATATCCTCATCGCTTTGTCGATTATTCTGATCGTATTGAGTGTTTTATAAAGGATCCCCATGATTTTTGGTGGGTTTCGTTGTAATAGAATAAAAGGATAATACGTTAGAGTTATAGTGTTCTGAGAGGATTAAAAATTGGATGACCAAGAGAAATAGCCTGCAGACGATGAGGATTAAAACGAGCCTGTGAAGTTTTTCCCGGGCAATTTTTTTTAGTGGAACTTAACGGTTTGATCATTTTTCGAGAAAGGGTCAAGAATTTTAAGGGTTGATACCGAATGAAAAGAGTACTTCACAATCGCACGATCAGAAGAGAATTGTTTGTTTTTTATCTGATATTAATAATCACTTTTTTAATTGTAACTGGGATTTTTACGGGTTTTTTCCTCTTTAATTCCATGAGAGAGAGTATCTTTAAAGATAGTGCTGAACTTTCGGAGAGTATAGGAAACACCGTTAATATCTTTATCAACGAAACGAATTATTCCCTTCTGACAATGGGGGAATTGCTCGAGACTCTTTTGCTGAACGATTCCGATAATTCCGCCGAGATAGAGAAAATGATGATCTCCTATGTGAAAAACCATGAAGAACTTGAAAAAATGAAGATTGTAAATCGGGAAGGTGTTGTGGAATACATCGTGCCGTATTCGAGAGCAGAAATCGGAAATAATCTTTCACAGGCGCAATATATAAAAAACATCGACGAAGAGATATACTGGTCGGATGTGTTTTTGTCCCCCGCAACCGGTGAACCTTCCGTCACGGTCAGTTACAGGTTAAGGGAATATTATATCGTTATAGACATCAGCTTGAATAGTTTGAATTTACTTCTTGCGGAGATAAAAAGAAATTCCGAGATCATCATCTATGACAGTAAGGGAAGAGCAGTTGCAAGTACCAACACGGAAGAAGTTTATCACGGGGTTAATCACAGTAATCAGGAGCATGTGAAAAAGGCCCTTTTGGGAAATGTGATAACGGATGATTTTTTATATCAAACGGGAGAAACCGAAATAGAAATGCTTGGAACCGCCATACCGTTAAAAAATAACTGGGTGGTTGTCGTGTCAAAAGCGATTTCAAAGGCCTTGGCACCGGTAGGAACGACCCTTATGACCGTAGCCTTTGCGGGAATACTGACTTTTTTTATTGGATTTCTGGTGTTTCAGTTGATCTCAAAACGGATAAAAGATTCTATAGCTTCGCTGATCAACTGGTCTGAACAGCTCGCGGATGGAAATTACAACAACACCTTTCAGATCAATTCCTACCGGGAATTAAATCAGCTTGCGGATTCTTTTCAAAGGATGTCACAAAATGTAGAAAACAGGGAAATAGAATTGAACAATCAGAAGATGGAACTCAATGCCAGTAATGAAGAACTCGAATCTTACAATGAAGAAATGGCGGCGATGAATGAAGAGCTGATAGACAGTGAAAAACGAGCCAACGATTCAAATCAGGCAAAATCAGAATTTCTTGCCAATATGAGTCATGAACTGAGAACGCCGCTTAACGGGATCATGGGATTTTCTCAGATTCTTAAATCCAGCGAACTCACACCGGAACAGTCGGAATATATAGATAACGTACTGTATTCGAGCGAACACCTCCTTCAGATAATCAATGACATTCTCGATTTCTCCAAGATAGAAGCCGGAAAGCTTGTTCTTGAGAGAATAGATACGGATTTGCGTGAATTGCTTGAAAATACGTTTACACTCAATAAACCTTCGGCCGATAAAAAGGGGCTGAAGGCCTTCATGAATATTGACAGCAAGATTCCCGTACTTGTAAAGACCGATCCGTTAAGACTCAGTCAGGTCATCATCAACCTTTTGAGTAACGCGGTCAAATTTACGGAAAGAGGTGAGATAGGCCTTGAAGTTTATGTACTGCTGGAAAAAAAGGACCGCGTCAGAATACGTTTTGTCGTGTTCGATTCGGGAATCGGTATTCCCGAGGAAAAACAGATGACGATCTTTGATATGTTTACCCAGCTCGATTCTTCCTTTACCAGAAAATATGGCGGTACTGGTCTTGGCCTTTCTATTTCAAATAAAATACTTGATCAGATGGGTTCCAGGATGGTCATTGAAAGTGAGATGAATAAGGGAAGCGTTTTCAGCTTTGAACTCGAGCTGGAAAAAGCAGATCTTAAGAAACCTTCAAATAAAGACGAGGAGATGGCAGATGATATCGGGATGCTCTCCGAAAGAAATATGACGGTCTTAATCGTGGAAGATGACCTGATCAATTCAAAACTCGCCAAGACGATTATCAACAATCATTTAAAGGGCTCAAAGGTCTGTGTGGCGTTTGACGGGCAGGAAGGTGTGGAAAAATTCTTTAAGTGCAAACCGGAACTTGTCCTGATGGATTTACATATGCCGATAAAAGACGGCATTGAGGCGGTTCGTGAAATACGAGCCGGCGAAGATGAGGCAAACAGAGCGGTTATCATCGCACTTTCTGCGGACGTACGCGAAGACAGGATCGAAGAAAGTATGCAAAGCGGCTTTGATGATTATCTGAAAAAGCCGTTTAATAAAAGGGAACTATTCAGAACGTTGTTGAAAAACCTGTATTAAACCGATAGAGAATCCCTTTAAAGGGATTCTCTATCGGTAAATTGATTTAAAAGCGTCAGAAGTGTTTTGGTAACAGGTCCGACTCCTATTTTCTTCCCTTCAAATTCACCGACAGGGGTTATTCCTGATGTTGTATGTGTAATAAATAACTCATCTGCGCTGAACAATTCTTCTTCTTTTACCAGACGAACTTCAGTCTTGATACCATTTTTATCGGCAAGCGTCAGGATCAGATCTCGTGTGATTCCCGAAAGAATTCCGGATTCGAGAGACGGGGTAATCAGCGTGTTTTCCCTGACGATAAACACGTTTGAAAAGGTTCCTTCCGCCACATAACCAAAATCGTTCAGCATGATCCAGTCGAACAGTTCAGCCGGCCTTCTTATCCTTGCAAGGAAGACATCTATGGCGGCAGTCGATTTGATTGCCGTGTTGTTATGCATAAAGGCGTGTCTTCTGATCGGTGAAACTCCGGACTTTACACCGTTTTTGTAAATTTCGGTATTATAAGGGACAAATTCGTGGATCAAGAGAATGATATCGGGTGCGGAGGTGATCAGAATCTTAATATTTACCTCGCTGAAGCGATTCAGCTTCATTCCCTCATAGATCTTCTCTTCCATCTCTGTTAATGTCAGTGGCACAGTCAATCCCATTGCCTCGGCAGAATTACAGAGCCTGTCATAATGCTTCCTGAACTTGAAGATCTTTCCCTGATACGTTCTGATCGATTCATATACCATTTCGGCCCCGGTAAATCCGGGATTCTCAACCGAGATTTTTGCTTCTTCTTCATTGACCCAATAGCCGTTAATAAATATTTTCAATTTCTGAGTTCACCTCATCCTGTTCAGAATTTTCATTGATCCCCGTTACGGTAACCCTTATCTTTTTCCCTTCAGAGAGCAGCAACGTGCTGTCGCAATTATGTTTTAAATAATATTCATCGTGTCCGGTTAAACGACCGTTTTCCGTGTTTTCGATGATGATTTCCCTTTTTTCCCCGATATGCCTGTTTCTGACCTCTTTAGAAATTTCGTCTGAAATCTCTTCAAGCTTCTTCGCACGGAACCTTTTTTCATTGCCGTCTATCTGTTCCGTGAACCTTGAAGCCGGTGTTCCCTTTTTGGGGGAGTATCTGAAAATATGTGTCTTCAGTGGCTTAATCGCTTTCAGTAAATCTACCGTCTGTTTGAAATCCTCATCCTGCTCACCTGGAAATCCGACGATGATATCACAGGAGACCGAAAATAGCCTGTCCCTTTCCCTGAGTTTCCGAACCGCTTCAAGGATGACGTCATGCGTATATTTCCGATTCATATCTTTCAGGACCTTGTCTGATCCGCTTTGAATGGAAATATGAAGATGTGGACAGAATTTTTCAGAGTTCAAAACCTCACAGATCCTCGGGGTAATATCCTCGGGATTGAGTGAACTGATTCTGATTCTGACTTTTTCGGGCATTTTGGAAAGTTCGAGAAGAAGTTCATAAAAATCCCTGCCGTTATCATTATATTCGCCGAGATTAATTCCCGTAATGACAAATTCTTCCGTGCCGTTTTGATTAAGATGTCTGATCTCATCGACGACCGATTCAACGGGTTTTGAAACGGATTTTGTTCCCCTTGCATGAAAAATTTTGCAATAAGTACAGCAATTGCTGCAGCCTTCCTGAACCATAATGTACTGTCTTGTCTTTTTACCGGCATTTTTCAATTTCATCCCTAATTGTTCATGCGATAGCCAATAGGCCTTTTCTCTGCTGCTTTCGTATCGTTCACCGTCAATCAGATCGATGATTTCCGCAATATGTTCCTTTTCGCCGTTACCGATATAAAAGTCAAAGATCTCATCACTTAGGAGCTTATCCTCCGCTACCTGAATACTGCATCCTGTTGCGATTATAACGGCCGTTTCGGCGATTCGCCTCGCTTTTCTGAACATTTGTCTGGATTTTCGGTCCGCTTCATTTGTGACGGTACAGCTGTTAATGATCACATAATCACTTTCGGGAGAAAGCGGGATCACTTCAAATCCCTTTTCCATAAAACTCTGAGCCATAAAATCAGTTTCATACTGATTGACCTTACAACCCAGAGTGATAAAACTGCATGTTCTTTTACTCAAAGGTCCTACTCCTCATCTTCCTCTATTTCCTGAAGAACACCGAGCAGGATTCTGGAACGGTTGACAAGCCCTGTGAGTCTTTCCTCTTCATCAACAACGCACAGGGAAAAGAATTTGTGCCGGATCAGCAGGTCGGAAGCGTGCAATAGTGTATCCGTCTCCTTGACCGTAATCACGGATTTTGCCATATATTTTGTGATCGGATCATCTTTGATCTGATACAGTTTTTTCTTCAGCTGATTGGTATCCGGTATAAACGATGCAGATTGCAGCATTCCGAAATAAGAAGGGATAACCGCATTGACAATATCATTTTCACTGAGATAACCCAGAATTTTCATTTCATCGTCAACGACCGGCATGCCTGTTCTCAGATGATTTGCACATAAACGAATAAACCGCTCTACAGTTTCATCCTCAAATATGGCAGAAATATCTCGAATCATTATATCTCCGACTTTCATTCAATCACCTCAGTTTATCCTTTCTACTTTTATATGTTCCAATTCTTTCTGAATATCATACAGTGGAGGCATTTCCTTCTTGAGATAATTTGTCTTCGCAAGTGCAGCAGCCATACCAAATTTTGCCCTATCAAGAAAATTGCTGTTTGAATTCAGATAATCATAGATCATGGCGGCGATAAACGCATCGCCCGTTCCGAGCAAATGAGATTCATCCAGTTCATCCTGTGCAATGGTCAAAAGCCAGGCGGCATCCTTTGTCAGGATGATGTCGTTCTTGGATTTGTATGAGATGACGACCATGTCAGCTCCGTACCTGATGATCTCCTTACCCGCATCGAGATATTCCTCAAGCGATTCAACCACTTTTCCGAGGATCTTGTTGGTGCTTCTCATATCCGGTCTTACGATATTTGGACAGGCCTTTTTGATCGTTTCTGTAAGCAGTTGTCCCCTTGCTTCAACATAAACCTTGTTTCCGCTTGCCATGGCATTTTTTGAAAGGAATGCATAAGTGTCAAGCGGGATCCCCTGAGGAACTGAACCGGAAATAACGGTGATCTTTGTTCTGGAAACAACGGTATTAAACAGTTTCAGAAAATGATTCAGATCGGGTTCCTGTATCACAGGTCCCGGCGCGTTGATTTCCGTAATGAAATGATTTTCTTCATCCAGAATACTGATATTTTCTCGACTTTCCCCATCAATATGAATAAAATTCAATGTAATCTTTGGAAATCGCTTCCTTAATTCTTCAGAAATGATCCTTCCGGTATGTCCGCCGAGAAAACCCATGGCAATACTTGGTGTCTCATTCAGACTGGAAAGCATCATAGATACATTTATCCCTTTTCCACCCGGATCACTGATAAATTTTTCTCTCTCAAAAACCCTGTGAAGTTCGTTAACCTGGAAATTGGGTATTATTATTTCTCTATCCAATGCAGGATTCATGGTAATTGTAACAACATCCATATTTCTCCTCCTCCTCCGCCTTGTAACTTTAAAAATCTATTTTTCAAGGACAATTTCTATTTTGTCGCCTTCTTTTATCATGTCCATAAAAGCCGCTTTTCTATCGTTTATCTTGATATTAAAACTCTTCAGACTACTGGAGTCTATATCCATCAATGCCAGCAGATCTACTATTTTAGGCGCTTCTTCAACGAGTTTCAGATCGACGATGGCCCCTTCGTAGAGGACGCTTTCCATCTCGGCCTTGACTCCGTCAACATTAACGGTAAAAGAAGTGGCGGGGATAAACATCTCTCTTGAATTGACCAGGACCTTACATTGTTTTTCCGCAAAATCGCCGGTCAGTTTTTTTATATTCGGAGTCATTTCTCTATCCCTCATCGTCAGGACATCTCCGGTGAAAATCCTGTCTTCGGATGATAATTTTCTATCTCCCCTGTGAATTTCGATCTCTTTTACCTTGACCGCCTTATTCTTTGAGTTGAGGACGATGTTGATAAATTCTTCCCTGTTCCTGGACAATTTCTCAAGTAAATAGTTGATGTTGCAGTAATTTTCCGAAAAGACAGCGTCCCCATCCTTTATCTGTATATCCCCATCGAACATCTCACCGTTTATCCGTGCCTGAGGCAGAAGGTCGATCCCTTCGCCGTTCAGTGTGATCGAAATGGGGGTGAGAATTTCGCTCAGGAAGATTTCTGTGGCTTTCCCCTCTTTTCCCGGCATGAAATCGATGATATCCCCATGTTGCAGCTTCGTGTGTATTCCACCTTTTTCACCATTTATGAGGATTTGTGCACTTTTACCGGGAAGCCCCTTGATGATTTTCATCTCATTGTTCAGGTCAAAAGTGATGGCAGGTCCCGGTTTCCCTACAATCTCCTCTACTCTGTATCCCAATTGCAATAATGCCTGCATGACATTGTTCTTATTATCCATTCCCATCAGATCTACCGCTTTATCGTTCACCATTACTCGGACAAAAACACTTCCCGTGTTTGTGTTTACGCTGTTTGCAATACTTACCGGTGTGACATACTGACTGCCGATCATATCGTTCGTTTTATCCTCAACGTTCTGAATGTTTTCTATAGATTTTAATGATACCCTGTTTGCCGGCAGATCAAGTTTTTTGGCCAGGTACTCCGTGAAAAGGGGAACTCTTGCCCCTCCGCCAACGACCATTACCGCAGCTGGGGGTTTTCCGTTGAGGTTCAGAATTTCATCGCTGACCTTCGTTGTGATTTCATCGATCACCGGTTCGGCCACCCTTATGAAATCCTCTTTCGTGATCTCCAACGGTGTGTCAAGTATGTCCTTCACATCCGTTTTTTCCTGGTCGGGATCGCTCAGGGTTCTCTTGACCCTTTCGGCGCTGTTGAAATCGATCAGATATTCCTCGCAGAGTCTTTCCGTTATTTCATCGCCGGCCATCGGGACCATTCCGTAGGCAATGACCGTTCCGTCGCGTGAAACGGCAATATCACTCGTCCCGGCGCCGACATCTACAAGAACGATGTTCAACCTTCTCAGATCGGGTGGAACAACGAGATTCATCGCCGCTATCGGTTCCAGTGTGATGTGTTCAGGTGTGAGTCCGGATTTTTCGAGTACGTTCATCATGGCATTGACGACATATGCCGGCAGAAAAGCCGCGATGACCTTTACGGAAATTTCCTTGCCCCTCTGACCCTCAAGATTTTTGATCCATTCATCATCAAGGTTGTAATAAAGCACGGAATAGCCTACACAGTACATCTCACGGCCGTCCGTTTCTAGTGCTTCAATTGATCTGTTTATCGCTTCCATTTCCAGCATCCTGACCGTATCTTTTGAAATTGAGTGCTCTGAAGAGACATCCATCCTTGATTCACCGATAGAAGTCTTTAAAAATCTTCCGGCGAGGGCAACGGATACACTTGTAATTTCGATCTCATTTTTCTCCTTCAGGTCCTTCGTAATATTCTGTACGATCTTGGAAACCTTGTTCACATCATGAATGGCACCGTCAAGCATGGCCCGTTCCTCATGTTCCCTTGTCTGAGAGTCGTAAACTACAATATTGGATTCATATTTTTCTGCGAGAACACCAATCACAGTCCTTGTACCGATATCAAGCGCATAAATCAAAAAAAACACCTCTTACTTACTTCTCATTTGATAGTGAGATCAAATGGATTAATTTAAACTTCCGAAAAAAACCATTTATTTATGTAACAAAAGAGAAATGGAGTTTCTCCAAGGATATTATACCACAGTGTCAATTGAACATTTCTCTTATATCTTCGGCGGTGATATCTTTTTCTACCTCTAAATTTGTATCGACAATGTTTTTTACCAGATCCATTTTCTTTTCCTGGAGCTCCAGCACCTTTTCCTCTATGGTGGTTGAACTGATCATCCTGTAAACCATCACCGGCCTTTCCTGTCCGATGCGATGTGTTCTGTCTATCGCCTGCATTTCAGCCGCAGGGTTCCACCAGGGATCCAGAATGATGACATAATCTGCTTCCGTGAGATTCAACCCTACCCCGCCGACCTTAAGTGTCATCATCAGAATCCGCTGATTTTCGTTGGACTTGAACTGATCTATCACGGCTTCACGGTTTCTCGTTGAGCCGGTAATCTTTAAGCTCTTCAGGTTCTTCAACAGCAATTCTTTTTCTACGATATCGAGCATGGTGGAAAATTGTGAAAATACCAGCGCCTTATGCCCCTCGGAGGTGATTTCTTCAAGGAGTTCGAGCAGTGAATCGAGCTTTCCAGAACTGATCGCGCGATCTTTGATGAACATTCCGGGATGAGTGGCGATTTGCCTGAGACGAAGAATATGCTTCAATATGAGAAATCTGTTTTCATTCCAGTCCTTTTTATTATCTGTCAGTTGTTTGATTTCACTTTTTATCTGATTATAATAATTAACATAGATGTCTTTCTGAGCTTCGGTCATCTCAACGTAGAAGTTCTTTATGGTCTTTGGCGGCAGTTCCTGAAGGACATCTTCCTTCTTTCTGCGAAGCATAAGCGGGGCAATCTTTTTCTGAAGCATGTCATAATTATTTTCATATAGCTTTCGATATTCCCTTGAAGTACCGAAAAAGCCGGGAATCAGAAAATCAAAGAGACTTTTCAGATCGTTGATGGAATTTTCTATTGGTGTTCCCGTAAGGGCGATCTTATGATCTGCGTTGAGATTCTTCATCTCCTTGAAGGTTTTGGTCTGATTGTTTTTTAAATTCTGAGCCTCATCAACGATGCAGTAATCGAAACGGATCTCGTTAAAAAAGTCCGAATCGTTTCTGAATGTACCATAAGTGGTTATCCAGATTTCCGGATTTTTCTCACGCAGAAACTTTCTCTCGAGTTTTGTTCCGTGATAGATGACCGCGTTCAGTAGAGGGGCGAATTTTCCTATCTCTTTTTTCCAGTTCTTCAGGAGAGATTTTGGACAGATGATGATCCCCTTCATCGTGAGCTTTCTCTCATAAAATGAAAGGAGCAAACTGATGGTCTGAACGGTTTTTCCGAGTCCCATATCATCTGCGAGAACCCCGTTTAATCTGAATTCTTCAAGGAAGCGAAGCCAGTTATAGCCGCTTTTCTGATATTCCCTTAACGTCCCGTTGAGACTTTTTGGGATCATATACTCTTTTATCCCGGAAAAATTATCGATCATCGAAAGGACTTCGGATGTCTTGTCGTCGAACTCCCTGTTATCATACTGACGCAGTTCATCAAGGACATCGAAACGATGCCAGCCCTGCCGGGTAGATTTCCCGAAATCCTTGATCTTACGGCTCAGCTTCTTTAATTTATTTATCTCTTTCTGATTCAGTCGGTAATATTCACCATCTATCTCGATAAACTTTTTATCATCCTTCAGATTTTCCATGAAAAGCTCAAATGGAACCTCTTTTTCATCCGCCATGACTTCAAAATTCATTTCAAACCATTCTATACCGGATTTGACCTGAACATTGACGGTTGTCTTCGGATGATTGATCTTCGTCAATTTCTGATCACAGTCAAGAATGACTGTAGAAGAGTATTTGATAAAAAGCTCGTCGATCAAAAGCAGGACTTCCTCGAGACTGAGTTCCCAAACGAAGCCGTAGGCATTTTCGTTGATCGAATTGATATTTTGATGAAGTATTTCTATCTGCTCTTTTTCGAACTCCGGATCCCTCAGATACATCTTTCCGCTAGAAACATCCACCACCTGCTTTTTTTCATCAGAGGGTTTGATGCGCATTCCAGAATAGGAAAACTGCAGTTCAAGCGTGAAGAGATTTCCCTCCCTTTCTATGATCCATACGGCCTTCTTTTCCGCATCAACCATATCGAGGGGGATGTTGACATTTAATTCCTCTTCGAATTTCATCCCCATTGTGATCAGGGGGGCGATGACCTCTTTCTTGACGAGCGTTGTTTCCAGATCATCGGGATTCAGAAAGACTTCTTCAAGATGGTGTTTTTCCCTGTTGAGAAATTTGATCTGTCTGGCATTCAACGGGGAGCTGATCGGATAAATGATATCATCGTTGAAAAGAGCGGTTTTTCCGTCGTTTCCATACACCGGAAGATATCCTTCCGGGTCGAAAAGCGATTGCCTGACGAGTTTGTCCGCATCAAACCGTATCTGCTTTTCATTGTTGACGAACAGGATCTTTACCCTGCCATTCTGTGTACTGATCTGAATGTCTAATCTGGGACCGAACAGGACCTTTTTCTTTTTTGTGGAAAAAGAAATATAGGGATAACCGGCAAAAACGCTTTTGAACTTGTGGAAATCCTTTATATAAAAGCCATCATATTTACAATTTACAAAAGTGATGAATTCCGAAAATCTCTCATCCGAATAATAGGTGAGATCATCGAGGGTGAGATCCGTTCGAGATGTTTTAATCGGGTTTCCCTTGACACCGTATTTCTGTTCAAATATCTCTATCTGAACATCGCTTTCATGCTGGGTAATTTCAAGAACAAGCGCCCGGGGTTCCGTTCTGGAAACCATCTCGTTCAGGGTCAAAGTGCGTTTTTTTTCCAGATTTTGCAGAAATACTTTTGCATCATTCTTTTTTTTAAACTCTCTGTGACTTCTTTTCAGCAGTTCAAGACGATTGACTGAGCGTTGTTCATTTTCGATCATCTCTTTGTTGTCGAGCACCTTGATCATCAAGGCGCCGATGTGCTTACAGATTTCCCCCGTATTTAAAAAATGCTGGCAGGTACAACTGAAAGCCAGTCCGGATTTCTTCATGTCTATTTCAGAAAAATAATCTTCTGTTCCTCTGATAATGGCCTGGATTTTAATCCTGTTATCCTCTGAGTGCAGGGAATAATTGAGTATTCTGCCTATACTGTAATAAATATTAGCCCTTTCTTTTATGACACCTGGAAGTCTGTTGAAGATCTCGGATATTCTTTTCGTATCTGTCTCAATCCAGTTTTCATATTGGCTGGTTTTGTCATTTCTTATGTCGAATCCCCCCAGAAAAATATTTTAACTCTCTATTTTACCATTTTTTTTGAATTTTGAAAAAGAGGATTTTTTTGATATAATAGATATATACAAATTGCATATATATGGAGGGGAATTGATTTATGAAAATTGGAATTCCGGCAGCAACGAATAATGGTCTTGATTCAATAATAAGTGGACATTTTGGGAAGACACCTTTTTTTGCCTTTGTGATCGTTGAAGATAACGAAATCAAAGAATATGAAATCGTACGTAATCCTTTTGAACAGCATAGTCCAGGACAGATTCCAGGATGGGTCAGTGAAAACGGTGTGAAACTCATGATCGTTCAGGGGATTGGAGCAAGGGCCATCAGCTTTTTTGAAGGCTATGGTATCAAGGTTGGAAAAGGATACGGAGAAACGGTTCGTGAAGTGTTGAATGAATATTTTAAAGGGACACTCAGTGAGGATGATCTAAGCTGTAATCACAGCCATGAACATCACGACCATCATGAGGATCATGAAGAGGGCCATAATTGTAAAAAAGACTATGGCAACATCGCCATCACCGTGCAGGAAAATTCACTCAATTCCATGATCGATGAAAGATTCGGCAGAGGCAAATATCTTGTGATTATCGATGGAGATACCGGTGCGGTTGAGATTACCGAAAATATCGTCAATGAAGAACATGGCGTTGGGCCCGCTATGATAGCCACTCTTGCCGAAAAAGGGGTAAAGAGCGTTATAGTTAAATCTCTTGGCAAGAATGCAACGGATGCGGCTGAAGCAGCCGGCATAAGGGCCTTTTTCGGTGAGGATACAACCGGAACCGAAAATCTGAAAAAACTCTGGAATGGAGAGCTTAAACAGTTATAATTTAGAATTGGTAAAGAATATGTTACCATTCGAGTTGTTTTCCGTTTCATAACACTGTTTTTTCTGTGGTTAAGATTTAAACGGAATGTCTTAACTGAATAGTCGTAACCCCTGTGGCTTTTGCCTTTGATGGGTCGCACGTTTTTATAATCGACACCTTCCCCTTTTTGGGAGGGTGTTTTGTTTTACTAATAAAACAAAAACAGATCAATTCCATATTTCGTTGTAAGTTTAGAATATAAAGTCTGCTTTGACAAAAGTAGGCGCCCATATTATAATATTGGTGATGTATAACTATACAACGAAACGAGAGGCGGAACCTTCCTTTTTGAAATTATTGGGCAAGAATCGATTTGGAATCTATTTCGTAAATCATCGGATGTGTATGGTCGGACAGGCACAGAGAGAAAATGAAATGAACATAAATTTTGTGGCAAAGATGGATAATACCCCTGTGGTTTGAAAGGAGAACTGATTATGTTTTTGGATAAGGTGAAAGTGGGAGGAACCGGGACGGTAAAGACCTTGAAAGCAACACCGGTTATCAGAAAGCGTCTGCTTGCAATGGGACTGACACCCGGTATTGACTTTAAAGTGGTTAAGGTTGCACCGATGGGAGATCCTATAGAAATAAAGGTAAGAGGCTATCAGCTGACCATGCGGAAAAACGAGGCCTCTTGTGTAGAAATAGAAGAAGTGGAAGTATAATTGATGCATACGATCGCTTTATGTGGTAATCCGAATAGTGGAAAAACCTCCGTTTTCAACGCGTTAACCGGTGCACATCAGCATGTGGGCAATTGGCCCGGAGTTACGGTAGAACGAAAAGAAGGGGAATTTTCAATCGGTGATGAAAAGTACAAAGTGGTAGATCTTCCGGGAACCTACAGCCTTTCTGCCAATTCCGCTGATGAAAAAGTCGCCAGGGATTTTATAATAGAGGGAAAACCAGAACTGACGATAGTGGTTATCGATCAGACAAATATTGAGAGAAACCTGTATCTTGCCCTTGAGATCATAGAAATGGGACGTCCTGTCTTATTCGCGATGAATATGGATGATGAGGCGACGAAGCTTGGGATCAGTATAGATACCGAAGGGCTGGCGAGATTTCTGAATATTTCGGCCTGTAAGACGGTTGCAAGTAAAAAAAGGGGAATCGACCAACTCAAAGCGGCGATAAAAGATTCGGTAGAAAACCAGAAATTCCCCAAACTGATCAGGTTCTCGGAAAAAGCGGAAAGGATAATCGATGAGCTGTCAGTCTATTTCGATAAGGTGGAGAAAAAGGAATTAAAAAGATGGTACACCATCAAGACGATGGAAAATGACGATCTCATCGCTGAGAAACTGTCGGAAGAGGACTATGCGAAGATTTCTGAAAAGCTTCATGAGATAGAGACGAAACTTGGTAATGAAGCGGATATCCTACTTGCCGAAGAGCGGTATGCGATCATTCACGGGATAGCGAAGGAATTTGTCAAAAGGGTGATTACCGAAGAGGGTCGAGAACGGTTGTCTACACAGATAGACAGCGTGGTAACGCATAGAATATGGGGTATACCGATATTCATCGCCGTGATGTGGCTGATGTTCCAGTCGGCCTTTTTTGTCGGTGGATACCTCGTAGATGTTGTCGATGTATGGTTCAACGATCTGGCCACTTACCTTTCGTCCGTCATGGGAGATGGTATTTTTTCCTCCTTTATCACCGAAGCGGTTATCGGTGGGCTGGGGGCGTTCTGTGTCTTTCTGCCGCAGTTGTTTATTCTCTTTCTCTTCATCGCCTTCCTCGGAGATATTGGCTATATGTCAAGGGCGGCGTTTGTAATGGACAGATTTATGCATGGACTGGGACTTCACGGAAAATCATTCATACCGATGATACTCGGTTTTGGCTGTACGGTACCCGGTGTTATGGCCGCCAGAACGCTTGAATCGAGAAAAGACAGGATACTGACGATCCTGGTAACCCCGTTGATGTCATGTGGAGCACGTCTTCCGGTCTATGCGCTCTTTGGAAGCATTTTTTTCCCGGGACATGAAGGAACCGTGACATTTACCTTATACGTCATAGGGATTGTACTCGCGATTATCATGGCAAGGCTGTTCAAATCACAGTTCTTTAAGGGGGAAGAGACCATTTTTATCATGGAACTGCCACCCTATAGATTTCCGAGTCCGAGAGAGACATTCGGGCAGGCGTTCAGACACAGTTGGTCATTTCTGAAAAAGGCGGGGACTTTTATCTTCCTTGCGGTGATCGTCATCTGGCTTCTTTCCGTCTTTCCCGCCGGTGTGGATGCACCAAAAGAGGAAAATTATATAGGAACGATCGGAAAGGTTATGGAACCCGTTTTCAGGCCGCTTGGATTTGAAGGCTGGGAAGCCGGAGTTGCGCTTACCTTTGGTGTGTTTGCAAAGGAAATTGTTGTTGGAACGTTTGGTACCCTGTTTACGGGGCAGGAACTCGGTTCCGTGGAAGAATTTGCCGATGCCGGGGTGAAAGGCCCGCTGATTCAGGGATTAAAACATGTTTTCCCGAACAGTCTGGCCGCCTTTTCATTCATGATCTTTGTGTTGATCTATACGCCCTGTGTTGCAACACTCGCGACGATAAAGCAGGAGATAGGCTGGAAATGGATGCTTTTTACGGCCGTTTACCTCTTTGCTTTAGCTTATGTTACTTCACTTGTCTTTTATAATGTCGGTTTGTTGTTCATTTAAAAATTCGATTCGATTAAAACTCGCAATCTACAGATATAACGAATGAAAACCAAGGGCCGCAGAATATGCGACCCTTGGTCTTTTTCTCTTTCTGTAAAATGGTCTTTCTGATAAACGGGAAATGCTATAATAACGATCAGAAAGAGAGGTGTTTTTGTGTCAAAGATGATGTATATCGGTATTGGTTATGAGATTATCAATGATTTTATCAACGAAGCGATTGTCAGACAGAATGAAAGTGTGGACAGTCTTGACGTTCTGATAGAGAATAGAACGGTGAAACTATCCGTTTCGGGAAACTTTAAAAAGATCAGAGGCAATCTGAAGTTTGACCTTGAACTTGAGGAATACGCTGAAAATCTGACCTCAACACAGACCATTGTCTTTTCGGTCACGCCGGTAGGTGCCTTGTCGAAAATGGCCATGACGAGCGTGAAAATGCTTCAGGGTAAGTTGGAACCCTTTGTGCTGTTTAAGAAAAATCTTCTGATCGTTAACGTCTTTGAGATCGTGAAGGCTCAGAAGCCGGAGATGCTGTCGTGGCTGGAAAATTACAGACTCAGGAGTCTTTCCATAGAATCCGGCATGATAATGGCAAATCTTGAAAAGAAATGATTGGAAGGCTTTCAAAAAAACATAAAAATGTAAATATGCTATAATATTATAGGATGAGGTTAAATTTAAAAAGAAGGAGGGATAATGATAGCCGCTCAACTGTTTTTTGGTAATCATGAAAATATGAAAAAAACAAAAATCACAAATGAGATGGTCAGGCTGATCAGCGACGGTAAGACTAAGGCGGAGATATTTTCATCACTCATAGAGACGTTTGGATTAAAATATCAGAATCTTATCTCGGAGATCCTGCATTTTGAGTATGAATACCTGAGTAATAAATACGATCCGATCAAAAAGATACAGAATGATCTGATTTCATTGACGGATATTTATACCACAAGGGCGGAGGTCCTTTCAGAACTTGTAAAGAGGCATGGGACGAGGTATCAGGATATTATTTTCAAGGTGATGAACCAGGATTATCTGGAATTGAAAAAAGAGTATGAAACCTCTAATCGTATCATTCATGAAGAGCATGGTGTGGATTATACGATCTTTTTTAACCTCAGCGAGAAATCAAAACTTTATAAAAAGGACAGGGAAAATTACAAGACCTCAAAGGAATTTTATCTCGGAGATGATACGTTGGTGGGTGCCATAGAAATTTCTCAGGGAAAACTTTTCATAGAAGCGTATTCTTATGGGAATAACCGGGTGCTGACGGCGTTGAATTATATTACCGTCCTGAACGCCTTCTTTGAACCGGATTTTGTTATGGTCATTTCTCAACTGATTGCAACGGATATCATACAGAAATTTGAAGAGGATGAATTTGAGGATCTTTCGAGTACGATCAATAATGGGCAAATCACTTTGAAACGAAAAAGGGCCTATTCGGAATTTGAAAATGGGCAGGAAAATGAATTTTTATTCAACGTCTTTTACAATCTCGATCCGGATATGATTAACATGACGATTGTAGGGGACCGGGTGGATAATATCTGAACAGAAGAAGGGATGAGAAGATGAAGTGGTGGAAAAATGCCGTTGCCTATCAGATTTATCCGAAGAGTTTTATGGATAGCAACAACGATGGGAAAGGCGATTTGAGGGGAATTACCTCAAAACTTGATTATCTGAAGGATCTTGGAATAGATTTAATCTGGCTTTCTCCCGTCTATCAATCGCCGATGAAGGATAATGGGTATGATGTCAGTGACTATTATTGCATCGATGAGACCTACGGAACGATGGATGATTTTGATGAATTGCTTGAAGAAGCGCATAAAAGAGGTATACGTCTCGTCATGGATCTGGTTATCAACCATTCTTCGGATCAGCATGAATGGTTTAAGCAGGCCAGAGAATCCAGGGAGTCCAAATACAGGGATTATTACTGGTGGAGAGATCCAAAAGACGGAAGGGAACCCAACAACTGGGCGGGATATTTTCATGAGACGGTCTGGACTTATGATGATAAGACGGGTCAGTATTATCTCGGATTATTTTCTCCTTATCAGCCGGATCTGAACTGGGAAAATCCGGATCTGAGAGAAGACTTGTACAGGATGATCAACTGGTGGCTTGAAAAGGGCCTGGACGGGTTCAGGCTTGATGCGATCAACCTGATTTCAAAAGTCCCCGGCTTGCCGAACAATGAAGACGATGGAACGGATTCGGAGTTTATCTTCAGTCACAAGTATTTTGTGGACGGTCCCCGTGTCCATGAATTTTTCCACGAGATGCATGAAAAGACTTTTAAACCTTATAATGCCTGTTCAATAGGTGAATGTGGATTTGTGAATACGGAGAGGGCACTCGGATTTACCGTACCTGAACGGGAAGAACTGGACATGGTCTTTACCTTTGAGCATACGGATTACTATAATCAGACAGGTCGGGATGTGTCCAAACTGAAGGAAATCATCAGCAAATGGCAGTTGGATCTGCATAACAAGGGGTGGAGTGGGATCTGCTTCTCAAATCATGATCAGCCCAGAATCGTATCGTGCTTTGGAGATGCAAAACAATACCGGGTTGAATCGGCGAAACTCTTTGCCATGCTTTTACTGACGATTGAGGGGACTCCGTTTATCTATCAGGGAGAAGAACTTGGCTTACCCAACACGGAATACGATACGATCGAAGATTATGATGATATATCCGCCAAGAAACTGTACCGGGTCAGAAAGCGGGAAGGTCTGGATGAACTGTCCATCATGGAGGAAGTCCGACTTAAGGGGAGAGACCGCTCAAGGAGTCCGATGCATTGGGACTCTTCAGAATTTCTCGGTTTTTCGGAGAAATGTGCCTGGATAAAACCGAATTTGAGGGACAGGAATATCAACGTTGCCGACTCGTTGAGTGCTGATGATTCCGTATTGAATTTCTATAAACGGATGATAAGACTCCGAAAAGAGCATCAGACACTCAATACGGGGGTGTATGAACTCCTTGAGACGGATTCGGAGATCTTTGCCTTTACCAAGTCTTCCCCGGAGGAGTGTTTTATGATTATTCTGAACTCTTCGGAAACTGAACGACGATTCGACGGTAAAAAGATAACGGCGGATGCCGAACTTGTTATCGGTAATTATAACGATAGACATGAGATAAACGGAAATTGTTTAACGCTTAGACCTTATGAAGCGATTTTATTAAAACTGAGATAATAGCGTATACAGGCCGGGTAAGTTTTGAATCTGCCCGGCCGATTACGATTGAAAGGATTTATTTCCGGTTTTACTTCGACGGAAAGTACAACTTCATGACAGAAAAGAGAATTTTAGCAATCTGATTTCTTTAATGAATTATTAATTCAATCAATTTGATTTTAATTTCTATATTCAAAGATGGTATAATTTTATAAAAGCTGAAAATCACTCCAAAAGGGGGTTAAATCAATATGAAGGTATTAGGTTTAATATTTGCCGGGGGTCGAGGAGAGAATCTTGGTTTGTTGACAACGAAGAGGGCAAGCGCTGCTTTACCCGTTGCTGGAAAATACAGGATGATTGATTTTACTTTATCGAATATGGTGGCTTCAAACATCAGAAGGGTAGGGGTTCTCACACAATACAGCCCGAGAAGTCTCATCGATCATCTCGGTTCGGGAAAAGAATGGGATCTTGACAGAAAACACGGTGGATTGACGTTGTTGCAGCCGTATATGGCGATTAACAACAAATACTGGTATCGAGGTACCGGTGATGCCATTCATCAGAATATGACTTTCCTGAGAAGAAGTGATGAGGATTATGTGCTGATGGCTTCGGGAGATCATATTTATACGATGAATTACTCGGAACTGTTTAATTATCATTTTTCAAAAGGGGCCGATGTGACCTTTCTTTATAAAGAAATGGATGAGTCCTACGACCTGACTCAGTATGGCCAGCTGGAACTAACGGAAGATGGAAGGATTACCAATTTTTATGAAAAACCGGAAGAGATAAGATCCAATAAGGCTTTTCTCGGTGTTTATTTCATCAACAAGCATCTGTTGATGGATCTTCTTTACAACACGATACCGCAGTCCGCCGGTTACGATATTCTTCTCGACGTTCTGATTCCGAATCTCCATAAACTCAGATTCTATGGATATAAATTCGATGGCTACTGGAGAAATACAAAAAAAGGTATCAATGAGTATTTCCGAATCAATCAGGATCTTCTTGATGAAAATGTCAGAAATCAGTTGTTTTACACCCGAAATACCGTTCATACCAAGCTGAAGGATCTCCCTTCGCCCAAATGTACGGGAACTGCCCATGTGAAGAATTCTATCGTATCCGATGGCTGTATCATCAGCGGAAGGGTGATTAATTCTGTCATTTCACGAGGTGTTCAGATCAAGGCGGGAGCCGTTGTCGAAAATTCGATCATCATGCAGGATACGATTGTGGAAGAAGGGGCTCATGTGAAATATTCCGTTTTTGATAAAGAATGTAATATCAGAACGGAAAAACGCCTGATCGGTAGAAAAGATGACCTTCTCGTATTTGAGAAGGGAAGCGTAGTTTAGGGGGGGATTGAATATGCAGTCATCTATAGTGGCCATGATACTGGCGGGTGGACAGGGAACAAGACTCGGTGTTTTAACGGATGATATCGCAAAACCCGCGGTACCTTTTGGTGGAAAATACAGAATCATCGATTTTGCACTCAGCAATTGTGTTAATTCCGGAATCTATAAAGTGGGGGTTCTGACACAGTATAAACCGCATAAGCTGAATTCTCACATAGGCATCGGCCGGCCTTGGGATCTGGACCGTAAAGGCGGCGGTGTAACGATTCTTCAACCGTATACCTACGAGAGCGGTAATGCCTGGTTTAAGGGAACGGCGGATGCCATTTATGAAAATCTTGACTATCTGGATCAGATGAATCCGAAATATGTCCTCCTCCTCTCCGGCGATCATATCTATGGAATGGATTATATGGACATGCTGACATTCCATATTTCAAAACATGCAAAGGCGAGTTGCGCCTGCATGAATGTACCGTTGAATGAGACTTACCGGTTCGGAATAATGGTAACGGATATCTCGAAAAAGATAATCGAATTTCAGGAAAAACCGGAGCACGCAAAGAGTACACTGGCCTCTCTCGGGATTTATATCTTTAACTGGGAGTATCTCAGGGAGCTGCTGGTTGAAGATGCGGCAAAGGAAGACTCAAGCCATGACTTTGGAAAGGATATCATTCCAAAAATTGTTGAAGACAAAGAAGCGCTTTACGCCTTTGAATATGAAGGATACTGGCGAGATGTCGGAACCATTCATTCATACTGGGAAGCCAATCTGGAACTGATCCAGGCGATTCCGCAGTTAAACCTCTATAACAGTTCGTGGCGTTTTTATACCAGAACACAGGAAATGCCCCCGGCCTTCTTCGGGCCTGATTCTGTATCCACGAACAGTCTTGTCAGCGAAGGGTGTGAGATAAACGGTGTACTTGACAGATCCATACTGTTCCAGGGGGTAGAAGTGGGAAGCGGTTCGATTATCAAAGATTCTATTTTACTCACCGGGGCCAAAATAGGTGAGAATGTGGAAATCACAAATTCTATCATCTCGGAAAATACGGTGATTAAGAATAACGTCAGGATAGGTGTCGGAGAGTATGCTGAAAATGAAGAAAGTCAGAAGATCTACAATTCACCTATTTCTATTGTAGGATATAATGCAATCATTCCTGAAAATGCTATAATTGGAAAGAATTGTGTGATACATTCGGGAGTTACCCCTGAAAGTACGGACAATTGGGAAATTGCGAGCGGTAAAGTGGTAAAATAGACAGTGAATCCCCGGTCCTGAACGGATCGGGGTTTAATACATCGGCTGAAAAAGGGGACTTGGATGTTTTTTGATTTTTTCTCAATAAAGATTAAGGCAGAAAGTAAAGCAACAGATGAAGCGTTTATAGGTTATTTTTTCGGTAAAACAAATGAAACACTGGAATATCGTTTTATCTGCTTTCCGAGAAGGTATTCAAAACAGGCGGGATTGGATCTGAATCTTCCGCTGTCGGATTTCAAAGATTCTCTATCGGCGTTTTATCAGGAACTCATGGCGCATACGGCAGAAATCAGCGACATGACCGGTGAGTTCATGAGATATCTTCATGTACAGATCAAGAAGATGGGAGGACGCGAATCGGTTGCTCTGCGCCTGACGAAGATTATTGAGAATGAAGAAGGGGAAATGATCCGGCTTGAGATACTGGATATCTTTAAAAACTGGACGAGTACGATTGATATGGAAATCATCGTCGAAACTTCTACCTATGAGGAAATGACGACGACGTTCCTGAGTGGCGTAGACAGTGAAAGTTTCCTCCATTCCCTGAAAGAAAGACATGATCTGATGGCCCTGCCGGAAATTTATCCGATCGTGGATCCGCTTGATGGTGTATCGATTGACACGTTTGATATCGGCGATACCCTGTATTGTACGGTTATCGGATTTACGGAGGAATTTGAACAGCAAAAACTCATCAGTGAGTTTCCGAGTCACTTTGATGCGGAAAACAAGAACACGGTTCCACTCGAGGCCATCATTGTATCAAAGGAAATACTCCCGTCGGTATCAAAGAATTTTGTGATGATAAAGGTGCAGATCGGATCATCCTTCATCGCAAAATCCATCGTATTGAGGAGTATTCGGTTGATGTACGACCCGGATAAGATGAAAAAAAGGCTGACAAATCTCAAGAATGAAGCGGATGACGAATCCCTTTCACTCGCCGAGGTGATGTCCAAATACAGAAGTGCTCAAAATTCAACCGTAAAAAAACTGGAAGAAAAAAGGAGTTCCAATTTTGGTGATTTTTTTCTTTCCATGATCTTACTGTTCATGATTGCCGGGTTGATCATCATCATCATCTATTTTTTTCTGCTGTCATAATACGATTTCATCTTCACCGTTTTTTCAACGAGCGCAAGTTCCTGATTCCAGACACTGTTTGATTTCAATTCAGCAAGATATGGGGTAGCTCTTTCCGCTTCCCCCTTACTTACCAGTGTATACACCTTCCCGATCAACGATTCGTTGTAGGATTCATCTCGGTAGGTTACCTTTTCAAAATAGTTAAAGGCCTGATCGTATTCTTTCATCTTCAGATAACAGATGCCGAGTCCGATATATACTCGGTCGCTTTCAAGACCGAGCTTCAGACAATGCTGGAAGACTTGACGTGCGAGATCAAAATCGTCTTTTTCAATAAAGGCAACACCCATATTGTAATAGACCAGAGGGTTTTCAGGATCATCCTCTATGATATCCGCATAAAGACTTAGGGCATCTTTAACGCGTCCCCTTTTCAGAATGGCGTTGGCTTTTTTCAGTCTGACCGTAGTTTCGTTCATGTTATTCTCCGGAGGCCGTCTCAAGTTCCTGTTCAAAGTAGGGAATCATGTAGATGGCGTAGTAGATAGAATCGGAATAATCCAGACCGGCAATTCTCGATGCGATCGTTACCGTTTTAACCCCTTCGAAGGGAAGATTCAGCCTGTAAGTTACCTTTGGACTGATGATGGTTTTTATCTCTGAAAAATAGTCATCCAGATAAGTTTCCATTCCGCTGCTGACAACGAGTCCGCCGGTTATCTTGGCGAGGTTTCTCACCTTGTCCGGAACGGTGACATTACTGATCACATAGATTCTCACATTCTTGGAAAACATGGCTGGAGCGATATTTTCAAAATTGAAATCATACCCATCATATTTCCAGACGATCATATTGTATTCCGTTTTATTGAGATTGGAAAATCCACCTTCAAAAAAAGATTTTCCATCGGTTATTTCGATATAATTAACCGTTGAATCGGCTGTTTCAAGTGTGAATGGGACGTAACCGCCACTGTCTATGACGTTTAAAAATGGAGCGATGACCTGAAATCTTTTTCCCATACTGTCCAGATTTCTGAATTGAATGATCAGATCATCCGTTGTGGCTTCTATAGAATCAATACTGGTAAATGCCATGGGTTTTTCCTGAACAACGATATACTCGCGTACTCTGTGTGTATCAAAATCCGTTACGGATAAAATCGGGGCGTTGTAATCGATATCACTGACAGCCGTGAAGTCTATATTGGTGTTATCGATAAAGGTGTATCCCGTATCCTGATCGGGGAGGAAAGAGGTCAGCGTGTTATCGTCCCAGATGGTCAGTATGGTTCCATCCGGTCCGGAACAGCTGTTTACAGGCAACGCATCCTCTCTGAAAGCAAACATGGCCTCTTCCTCAAAAGAACCCATTCTTATGATCCTGAAGGCCTTTTGCGACATATCCTGCAGAATGATTTTATCAAACGACAGATCTACATCGTTGACAATATTCGGCATGTAGCCTTCCGATAAATAGATATACTTCACGATCTTACCGCTGCTGCTGACAATGGCAAGTCTGTTGTTAGGGGGATCGAGGACGTAGATGTTTCCAAGCCGGTCAACCGTCTGCACGAACGGGCTTTTAAAATGTTCAAATTCATCGATGATCTCATTAGTTGAGAGGTCGTAGACAACGATCTTCCCGGAATAAATATCTGAACAATAGAGCCTTCCGGCCGTCTGATCGATGACGATGGAAGAAGGGGCTTCCAGATCAAGCTTGATGGCAAAATTACTGCCGTTTCTGGTCACGAAGATGTATTTGTTTGCCCTGTCGAGAATATAAAGCGTCTCGTTGTACACATCCGATGCAACGGGGTTGTAAAAGAATTCATAACTATCGAGATAACCTCTCGTTTCACGCCGGTATTCCAGACCGAGAATCGGATTTTTTTCCGCCTCTACTTTTCCCAGCATTTTCAGAACTTTCAGAAGTATCAATATCTCGGTTTTATCCGGTTCAATCAGAAGGACATTGTTCAGACTTTCTATCGCGTCCTGCGTATTACCGGTCTCTATATTCAGTTTGGCAAGGAAATACCATAACTTTGGTATATCGGTGGGATAAATAGGTCTTTCAAAGGCCTGTTCTATATCATTTCTCGCCTTGATGTATTCGGTTTCACCCCAGTTTTGTATAGCCTCGGAAAAATAATATCGCGACCATTCTTCTTCCGGCTTACCCGAGAGATAACTATCTATATCAATAGTCTCACCGACCTGTGCAAATGCCGGGGAAATGATAAAGAAGAATAAAAGCATGATGGCAATTGTTTTAATCGAGTTCATCCCTTTTTTCATGTTGCTTCGCCTCACTTTTCTGAAAAAGTATGGAACCGCTGATAGAAGCGGAAAGAATGATCATGAGAAAGACCAGTATACCAAGATAGGTAAACAATCTGTTTGAAGCGATTGCCTGACCGTGAAAAATCTCACTTCCTATCCAGCCAAAATCATTTTTATAGATCATCAAAAGATTGACAGCCGTCGAGCATAAAGTTAGTAGAAAAGCGCCTGTCTGAAGAAGACGGGATTTTTTTCCGGAAAAACCCGTGATCGAAACCCAGTGTAAAAAAACGGCGGATATCAGGATCAGCAGAAACTGTACGAGAAACAGGGATGATGAATAGATCTGAACATCGGGGAGCAGTTCGCTGACTGCCCCCGAGATGTAATCCAGTGAAAAATATCCCGCTATTCCCGTTATCCCAGCAAAAATCATCAGGATAGAAAAAAGCGAAACGGTTAAATAACCGAATTTTTCTATTTTACTCATTTTCTTCCATTGCTTTAATGACAAAACCCGTGAGTTCCTTGAATACAACTTCTACTTCCGTACCTCTCATATACTGTGAAACAGGTCTGCCGGCTTCCGAATGCTTGACAAATTCAGGGTTCTGAGGGATCTGAGCAATCAGAGTGGTTCCAAGTTCCTGCGCCAGCTTTGCCCCACCGCCTTCACCGTACATGTATATTCTCTCGCCACAGTTTGGACAGACGAAGTAACTCATATTTTCGACAATTCCTATGACTTGTGAGTTCAGTTTTCTGATAAAGATGGCCGATCGCTTTGCATCCATCGTTGAAACACCCTGAGGCGTGGTAACGATGACTGCCCCATCGAGAGAACCGAGGACCTGGAAGGCGCTGAGATGTTCGTCCCCCGTTCCCGGAGGTGTGTCGATGATGAGATAATCGAGTGCTCCCCATTCCACATCGTTCACAAACTGTTCGATCATCTTCTGTTTCAGCGGTCCTCGCCAGATGATCGGCTGACCCTCTTCTACAAGGTTGGCGATAGAAACGGCCTTCAGATTTGGAAAGACGTCGATCGGCAGGATCGTCTCCCTTGGTGTGGTCATCAGTTTTTTATCCGAAACACCGAGCATCTTTGAAATGTTGGGCCCGTGTATGTCTATGTCAATAAGCCCCACTTTGAATCCTTCCTCCGCAAGTGTGGTGGCGAGATTAACCGAAACGGTACTTTTACCCACACCGCCTTTTCCGCTTAAAACCATAATCTTGTGCTTAATACTGTTTTCCATATTTCCTCCTGTAATTAATGATGATTAATCCTGAGGCGTATCTTATCACGTCTCTCTGTAATAGTCTTCATAAATCCCTTCTGCTGCCGTTACCACTTCAGAAGGAAGTCCGAGTGCTCTGGAAATCTGAATTGCCGCCTTGGGTATTTCCGTTTTTTCTATTTTTTCCAAGTGATGATCGATATACCTGTATATATTCTCTGCATTAATTGCATCAGAAAAATCTGATTTAAGAAATCCCGTCTGATAATTTACCGAACCAAATTCGAGTGGGCTGGAAAAATGAGTGACAAAAATAGAGATCGCTTTTTTATCGTCCATGATATTCACCGCCGCAGAGGCGAGTGCAGAACCTTCGCGTGGATTTGTTGCCGAACCGAATTCATCGATGAGGTTGATAGTCAATTCGTCGGAAAAGATGGTCCTGATACGCATCACTTCCATGGCAAAACCGCTTAAACCTTCTTCCTCTGAAGTTCTGTAGACACAGTTGATTCCGTTAAAGAGGCTGGTTGTCAGACAATCCGCTGTTATTGGCAGCCCGATGGCACATTGAACATAAATCTGGCCGATCGTCTTCAAGGCTGAGGTCTTCCCCCCCATATTGGCACCTGTTATAATCGTCGAACCGCTTTTGAGATCGATATTTATCTGATCGTATTCAAAACCGTTTTTACAGCAGAACTCCTCTATTTCGGTATTCCTGCCGTTCAGTAGGCTCAATTGTATTTCCCCTTCATATATCTCCGGATAACAGCATTTATAACGGATTCCAAACTCAGCCATTGCAACGTCTTTGTCAAATTCCGTAACGATTTCTATTATCCTTGAGAAGGTATCCAGGTGGATCGACAACCATTGTTTCAGCCTTGTTCGATACCTGATATCCTCTTTTGCCAATTCTACTTCTATTCTCTCTATCTCCGCCGCGTAACTGGGATCCCTGTCGGATCTGACAATTCTGTAGGAAATAGAAAAGGCGGTTTCTCCCTGTACAAGAACGTTGTCACAATTCCTTAATCCCTGATTGCGCAGGTCCGAACGCTGAAGCACAAACTCCGTTCTGTTGGAGACGGGTAATTCGTAGAGTTTCTGCAATCTTTCGGAGATTTTCAGAAACACTTCCTTGTCGAGAGAACGGTACTTTTCGAGTTCGCTTCCCAATTCATCGGCATAATCTGAATCGATGGAGAAAAAAAACTGACGCGTATCTTTTGGATCCAGGAGATGCCAGATCTCTTCGATCTCTTTAAAGGCGTACAGTTCTACGAGTCCCTTTCCCATTTCACTGTTGTTTAGCAAGTCATAAAGCCTTCTATAAAAATAACAAAATCGCTTGATCTCAAAATAATCCACGACATTTGGGAGTTCATCGCCGGCTATCTTTTTGATACTTGTCCGGATGTTTTTAAGCTCCCTTAAAGAGCGTTTCAATTTATCCGAATCATGAGCAAGCATAAAGTCGCTTAAGATCTTTAACTTGTCAAAGTGCGATTTCAAGTCGCTTTCATCACCATGAACAAAGACCGTTGGGTTTTTAAAATACGATTTCCCGTAAAATGAAGACGGCTCTATTCTGTTGATTAGTTCTCTGATTTCGAGAAATTCAACGGTCTCTCTGCTGAATTGATTATCTAATTTTGTCAATTACCTCGCTCCCATTCGATACAGGCATACGCATCATGATCATGAATCGACTCGTGACTGTTGACTGAGAGGTTAAATCCTTTGACCGAATGATTTGATTTAAGTTTTAACGCAAGATCCCGTGCTATATCTTCAACGAATTTCGGATTATCGTAGCCTGTCTCCGTGACAAATTTTTCATCACTCCTTTTAAGCAACGGATAAACCGGCGAAGAGGCCGAAGATTCGATATAATCGGCTACTTCTTCTATCCAGATCATCTTTGACATGCGAAGTCTGACTTTTACATCTGCCCGCTGATTATGGGCGCCACGTTCACTGATGGCCTTTGAACAGGGGCAGACGGATTGTACAGGTACATTGACTTCCAGTACAAAATAGAATCTATCTTCACTGTCCAGCTTGGAATCGAACGCACAATCGATGATCATATGACTTTCAATTCCAGTTACCGGCGCATTCTTGTTGATGACATACGGAAATTTCATCTCCATATGTGCCTCGTTTGCCTTGAGCCTTTCCTTCATGTCCTTGAGGATCTCCTGAACATTTCCAAGTTCCATCCGGTTTGCGTGTGAGTGCAGAATCTCTATGAAACGGCTCATATGCGTTCCCCTGAAATTTTCGGGGAGATTGACATACATATTCACCTTTCCTATCGTGTGTTGTTCCCCTTTTTCGCGGTCCCGAATGACAACCGGGTATCTGATCTCTCCCACGCCGACTTTGTTGATCGGTATCTGTCTCGTATCCTTTTCATTCTGTATATCCTTCATCTGACTATCCCCTGCTTTTAATTCCAATTTCATATCTTTCCAGCTTATAATAGAGTGCTCTCAGACTCAATCCGAGCTCATCGGCCGTTTTGGCTCGATTTCCCTGATTTCTGAAAAGCGTCTTTTCGATGGTCTCTTTTTCTACCTTTGCGATTATATCCTTCAGCTTTCCCCTGTATCCGCCCCTGCGATTCTCGGATTCCTTCATGTTTGGCATAAGAAAATCGAAGTGTTCAAGCGTCAATTCCTGGATAAAGGGCTGCGCCTTGATCAGTGCCCTTCCAAGGGCATTTTCCAGTTCTCTGATGTTTCCGGGCCATTTGTATTGGCGGAACAGTTCAAATACCGAATCGTTTACCTTCTTGATATCCCTTCTGTATTCCTGATTGAGATTCATGATAATGGAATAAACCAGGGCGTAAAGATCTTCTTTTCTCTCTCTCAGAGGAGGCAGGAAGATGGGGACGATGTTCAGTTTGAGATAAAGTTCTCTCAGAAACTGGTTTTCTTCTACGAGTTTTTCAAGGTTTGACGAAGTGGCGGCGATGATTCTGACGTCACATTCCTTTTCTTCTGAAGAGGCAAATGCGGTGTACCTTTTTGTCTGAATGAACTGAAGTAATTTGGCCTGTGTCGATTTGTCAAGGATGGAGATCTCATCGAGAAAAAGGGTTCCGTTTCTGGCCTCCTCAATCAGGCCACTGTGTCTTGAAACGGGGCTGTAATCGTTATAATCATAGATGCCGAAGATTTCTCCCGTCAGGTTTTTCTGATCAATAGAGGCGCATTTTGCAACGATGAAAGGTCCTTCCGCCCTCGAACTGCTGTTGTGAATAGCCTGAGCAAACCGTTCTTTTCCCGTTCCCGTTTCACCTCTGAGCAGCACACTGGCATTGGTTGCCGAGACTCTTTTTGACTGCTCGAGTGCAATCCTGAGTTTTTCACTCTTACCGGTGATATCCTTAAAGGTAAAACTGGAAGTGCTTTTCCTGAGAAGGGATCTGGCATCGGCGAGTTCTTCCATCAGGTTGGAGATATCCGTAACATCATGGATGACCGCAACGCTTCCCTTAAAATCTTCTTTGATATACAGCGGTGTCACATCAACGATCACTTCTTTTTTCGTCCTTCCGACGATCATGCGTCGCCCAAAAACCGGTTTCTTCGTCTTGACAACCAGCATATGTTTACTTTCATCCTTGTCGGCAATATCGATGGTTGCCGGTTTACCCTCGACCTCTTCGGCGGTAAGTCCTGTTATTCTGGTGTATTCCGAGTTGACCATGATGATCTTCCCGTTCTCGTCGGCGACGGATATCGCATCACTTGTCGAATTGATGATGGCCTTCAGTGTCTTCTGATCCCGTTTGAGACTCGTAACGGCCTCCGCCATGGTCTGAATGTAGGTTATATCCCTGAATATTGCCGCCACGCCGATAATGTTCCCCCCAATGTCAAAGAGCGGGATCCTTGAGGTAACAATGGTTGTGTTTTTCAGATAATGTACCCGGTCATATTCGGGCATGGCCGTTTGGAGAACGATATGCAGTCGGGTATTGGGAATGGCATTTTTAACATCTTTTCCAATAACGTGCTCTTCTTCAAGTTCGAGAATATCGAGTGCGGATTTGTTGATGAACACAACGGTTTTATTGGGATTTATAATGATTACGCCTTCTTTTATTGAATAGAGGACTCTCTTGATCATCTCATCAATAATGGACTGGCTCAACGGGTCTCACCTCCGGAATCTTTCCTTTCGGTTCGTATGCTGTTTATTTGATTATAGGCATTGAAAAGTTCTAACCATTTTTCAAGCGAAAGTGCTTCAGCTCTTACGGATTCAGAGAGATCAACGGCCTTTAAAGCCGGAAGAATATCTGTCTCGTAATTATTCTTCATCTTTTTTCTTCTCTGGGAAAATCCCGTTTTCACAAACTCAAAAAAATCCTCCGGATCGTTTCCGAGGGCCTTATCTTTTCTCGGAATCATTTTTAAAATACTCGATTCGATCTTTGGCTCGGGGACAAAATTCTTCTTTGAGACCTTGAACTCTATGGAGAGCTCAAAGTGATACTGAATAAATATGGAAAGGGACCCATAGGCTTTGGTACCGGGAAGTGCTGTGAATCGCTCACAGACCTCCGTCTGAAGCATGAAAAGACACAATTTCAGATTCGGAAAATCCCTTTTTATTTTTTTGATGATAGCTGTTCCCGTGTTATAGGGAAGATTTGAGACGGCGATTATTTCTTTTTTTTTGAGTGCTTCATCGATTTCAGTCTTCAGGTAATCGCCCATATAAAGGTGGAATCTGTCGTTGCTTTCAAATCTTTCATTCAGAAGGTCTTCCAGACTTCTGTCTATTTCAAATGCGTGAACCTCATTTCCCCTTTCGAGGAGTTCCTGAGTTAATGACCCGGTGCCGGGTCCTATTTCTATAAAAGTACAGTCAGGGTTTTCAGGCAGCAGCTCGATGATCCGCTTGGATATGTTCTGATTTTTCAGAAAATTCTGACCAAGTGATTTTTTTAACTTCAAATCGTATTTTTTTATCCATTCAATAGACGTTTTGACACACATCCTTTTTAATTTCTGAAAAAATCTTTTTTTACCGTGAAAAAGACTTATCCGCTCCAATTATAACATAGTGTCAGGTTGCATGAAGTCCCTTTTTTCACGTTAATTTATGGTAAAATAAACAGTGATGGGAATTTTAATGCACATTATAAAACTGGGGGGAATAACGATCGATAAGGTTTGGACGGTTGGCGAGGTGATTAACTGGACTCAGGACTATTTTGTGAAAAAATCTGTTGAGAGTCCGAGAAGAACCTCTGAAAGATTGATGGAATGGTTATTGGATGTGGATAAGACACATCTTTATATAAACTGGAAAAAAGAGCTTGATAAAGAGATTCTGAATCAGTATAAACTCGCAATGAAACGGATTGTTGATGGAGAGCCCCTCGCCTATATCACGGGGAAGCATCATTTTTATGCCTATGAGTTTAATGTGAACAGAAATGTCTTGATTCCAAGGCAAGAGACCGAAGAACTTGTTGAGTGGATATTGAGTGATAACAGGGAAAGAGATGGATTGAAGGTACTTGATCTGTGTACGGGAAGCGGCGCAATAGGCATTACGCTGGCCAGACTTCTTAAAAATTCGTATATAACGGCCACCGATGTGGATAGCAAATGTATTGAAACGGCAGTGGCGAATTCCAAACTCAATGAGGTTTCGGACCGAATAGAATTTCTTTGTGGAGACTTTATGGAACCGATAAAAGACCGCCTCAATGAATTTGATGTCATTGTTTCCAACCCCCCTTATATTTCCGATGATGAAAAGACCCTTATGGATAAAAGTGTCCTCGATTATGAACCGCATAAGGCGTTATTTGGTGGGGAAGACGGACTGGACTTTTACAGAAGGCTATATGAAAACAGGGATCAGTTGAGAAATCGAACCGTTTACCTTGAGATCGGTTTTAATCAGAAAGACCGGCTTGAGAAGATCTTTTCAGACCATGAACATGTGTTCAGGAAAGATCTTGGTGGAAACTGGCGAATGTTGAGAATTAAATTTTAAGGAGCAGTTGATGGAAAAAGATTTATTTGATAACTATGAAAATCCTGAAGAACAGGACAGGATTGTAACCAGTGAAAAACGCGAGGAGGACTCCGGATTTTACGCACTTCGTCCGAAGACACTCAAAGAATATATTGGGCAGTCGAAGATCAAGGAAAGGGTAGCTATCTCGATAGAAGCGGCCAAAATCAGAAATGAACCGCTGGACCATGTCCTGCTGGCCGGCCCTCCCGGACTGGGAAAGACGACGATGGCCAACGTGATAGCGAATGAGATGGGCTATCAGATACACATAACGAGTGGGCCGGTCATTGAAAAACAGGGAGATCTGGCGGCCATACTGACAAATCTTGAACAGGGGGATGTCCTGTTTATAGATGAGATTCATCGGTTGAGCCGAGTGGTGGAGGAAGTCCTCTATTCGGCGATGGAGGATTATTCGCTGGATATCCTGATCGGCAAGGGACCGAGTGCAAGGTCGATCAGGATAGACTTGAACCGCTTCACCCTGATAGGCGCGACGACAAGGAGCGGGTTGCTGTCTTCCCCGTTGAGAAACAGATTTGGATTGCAGTTTGATCTGAATTTCTACGAGCAGGATGAACTGGAAACCATCATCAGGCGTTCGGCAGACATTCTGAACATCGGCATAACCGATGAGGCGACAAGAATGGCGGCTCTGCGTTCGAGGGGAACACCCCGTCTCGCAAACAGACTGTTGAGAAGAATTCGTGACTTTGCCACGGTAAACGGGCATGAGGTGATAGACGTGTCCGATGCCCAGCAGGCGCTGAAAACGCTTGAAATCGATGATCAGGGGCTGGATGCGATGGATAGAAGAATTCTGAAGACGATCATCAAGCATTATAAGGGTGGTCCCGCAGGAGTAAAGGCCATCGCTGCAGCGGTTGGCGTGGAATCGGATACGATTAGTGAAGTGTATGAACCCTTCCTGATACAAAAGGGATTTCTGATCAGAAGTTCGAGAGGGAGGCAGGTTACAGAAAAGGCCTATAGACTGCTTGGATATGAGAACGACCAGCAGGAGAAAAATACATTATTTTAATTATTCGGGGGAATAGAAGTGGAGAGACTTGAACTGAAGCTTAAACAAGACCTTGTAGACAAGGCAAAGGACATTTCGAAGCATATCGTCGATGATCTGATGTACCTCATCAACGACAACACGACGACCAGTATCGAGCGAACGGTGTTAAGACTGTTTGGTATCGAGGGAGCGGATGAAGATCTGACACCGCTTGTTAATATTGTGGTGAAAGACCTTGAGGAGAAAGGTGTCCTGGATACGGGAGCGGCGTTTTATATTCTGAATGCCTGTGTTCATTATGACAGAGAACCGGAAGAGATTGCCCGGATGGTAGCCTCTGAGGGACTTGATCTGACGCAGATAGCCGTCCAGGATTTCGGAAAGATCAACACGCTTTCTGAGAGATTTACGAAAAGAGCGGTAGATCATATCACACAACTCAGAGATGAGAGGGATCATCTGCTTTACGATGTCTGGTCCGATCCGAAGCGGCCGTATAAATATGTCATCGTCGCAACGGGAAATATCCATGAGGATGTGATTCAGGCAAAGGCAGCAGCGATGCAGGGAGCGGATATCATCGCCGTCATCCGTTCAACCGCTCAGAGTCTTCTGGACTATGTACCCCATGGGGCAACGACGGAAGGGTTTGGCGGAACCTACGCCACTCAGGAAAATTTCAGAATCATGAGGGCGGCGCTCGATGAGGTAGGCGCCGAGCAGAAGAGATATATCCGGCTTGTTAACTACGCTTCAGGATTGTGTATGCCTGAAATAGCCATGATGGGAGCCTGGGAGGGACTTGATTTTCTCCTGAACGACTCCATGTACGGTATTCTCTTCAGGGATATCAACATGAAGAGGACCTTCATCGATCAGTATTTCTCAAGGTTGATCTGTGCGCTTTCCAATATTACGATCAACACCGGTGAAGACAATTATCTGACGACTTCGGATGCCATAGAAAAGGCGTATGCCGTTACCGCTTCACAGCTTATCAATGAGGCGTTTGCCCTGAAGGCCGGGATGAAGGAAGAATACATGGGACTTGGTCATGCGTTTGAAATCAATCCGGATATCGAAGATGGCCTGCTTTATGAGATCTCACATGCCCTGCTTGCAAGGGAGCTTTTTCCTAAAGCGCCTCTGAAGTATATGCCGCCGACAAAACATATGACCGGAGACGTGTTTAAGGGCTACGCCATGAACACCATGTTTAACTTTGTATCCGTTCTGACCGGGCAGGACATTCAGTTGCTTGGAATGCTGACCGAAGCCATTCACACACCCTTTATGCAGGATAGGTATCTTGCGGTCAAGAATGCCGATTATATCTTCAACAACGCATTCAGGCTCGGTGGAACACTCGAGATCAAAAAGGACAGCTTCATAGAGAAACGGGCACAAACCGTTCTTGAAGAAGCCATCGAACTGCTCGAACATACTTATGAAGTTGGACTCATGGAATCCATTAAAGAGGCCAATTTTGGTGATATCAAACGAACTGAAACGGGTGGTAAGGGGTTGAACGGGGTTATCAGAAAATCTGAAAACTATTTCAACCCGTTTGAAACGGAATTTAAAAAGATTCTCGGACTTGATTCCACGGTGCAGGAGGGATAACGATGGAGAAGAGAGACGTTCAGGCAATTAATCCAAAGGCTGTCTTTCCTTATGGAGATACAACGAATGACGGGGCCATGCAGCTTTCATTTACCCTTCCGGTTAAGGCCGGAGCACTTGCCAAAGAGGCAGCGAAGAAACTGATCAAGAAGATGGGCTTTGAAAAGGGAGAAGTCGTTTCCATGCAGGATCTCGGTGGTGATTTCACCTTTTTTGTCGTCTATGCCTATACCTCTATCAGCATAGATATAACGGATATAAAGGTCGTAGAGGCAAAGTTCAACCATATGAGCCGTGTTGAATGCGATGAATATATCGAGGAACATATCGGACGGCCGCTTGTCGTCGTCGGAGCTACCATAGAAAGTGATGCCCATACGGTAGGACTTGATGCCATTCTGAACATGAAGGGGTATCATGGGGATTATGGCCTGGAAAGGTACAGAAATTTTGAAGTGTACAACATGGGAAGTCAGGTGACCTGTGAAGACCTGATCAAGAAGGCCAAAGAAGTTCATGCGGACACCGTGCTCGTTTCCCAGATTGTTACTCAGAAGAATATCCATATACAAAATCTTACGAAGTTGATGGACATGATGGAAGCGGAAGGTCTGAGAAGTAAGATTATTGCAGCGGTTGGTGGACCGAGGATAGGCCATGAACTCGCACTTGAACTCGGTTATGATATCGGTTTTGGCCCGGGAACCATTCCGAGCCAGGTTGCAAGTTACATCGCGACGACTATAAAAGAGAGAATGGAGAATGAGTAAATGAAGATAGGAATAATCGGAAATCCGTTTGTTGGAAAAACCACACTTTTTAACCTGCTCACCGGAAGTAACGATGATGTTTCAAAACCCGGTGAAACGAAGATCGTAGAGGTTAGAGATCCGAGAATTACAAAACTCAGTGAGATGTATCAGCCGAAAAAGACTATATATGCCACACTTGAATTTACGGATACCTTCGGACTGGATCCTGAGGCCGGTGCCAAGGAGAGAAACAGGGTGTTCGGACTGATCCTGAAATGTGATGCGCTGCTCTGGACAATCGGGAATTTTGAACAGTGTGCCAGTAGTCCACTCGATCAGTTTGAAGCGATCAAGGCAGAAATTCTCCTGAGGGATCTTGAACTGGTTGAAAACAGGAAAAACAATCTGGAAAATTCCAAGAGAAAACTGGAAAAGACGGAACTTCAGGAGCTGGAAATGATCAGAAAGCTCCATGCGGTTCTTGAAGATGAAAAATGGCCACAGATCCAGGATTATTCAGAAGAGGAAATCAAGACGATCTCCTCGATGGCGTTGTTTACGTTGAAACCTTCTATCATTGTACTGAACAGTGATGAAGAGCATTATAAAAAGGAAGATGCGGAGACTGAAAATCTGAAGAAGATTTGCAAGGAATTTAATTTTGCATTAACAGAAATTTGTGGTAAATTTGAAATGGAACTGAACGAACTCGATGTTGAGGAAAAAGAGATATTCATGGAAGAGATGAACATTTCCGAAAGCGGTCTGGATATTCTTACACGGGTCGTCTATGAATATGTCGGTTTGATTTCATTCTTTACGGTTGGTCCGGATGAAGTGAGAGCCTGGACGATTAAAGAGGGAACCAATGCGAAATCTGCCGCCGGTAAGATTCACTCGGATCTTGAAAGAGGATTTATCAGAGCCGAACTCATGAGTTATGATGATCTGATGGAACACGGTTCAGAAAAAGCCCTGAAGGATAAAGGACTTTTTAAGGTTGTGGGTAAGGATCATATCGTTTTGAATGGCGATATACTGAACATACGATTCAACGTATAATTATTTCAGGGGGGGTTCTATGAAAAGGTATTCGGTTGTTGTTTTCATTTTAATTGCGTTTTTTGTTGTTTCGGGTTTTGCTCTCGAATATAAGGGGATAACCTATGAACAGTGGAAAGATATCCTTGCAAAGGGAAACAGAGAAGAGAGGGCTCTTGCGATAGAAGCGGTTGGTGCCATAGGAGCTTCTGATTCTGAAGAACTGCTGATTCCCTATCTGAAAAGTGAGGATGATCAGATGAAATTCAATGCGGTCTGGGCACTTGGACAGATACAGAGTGCGAAGGCTGCCGAGGAAATATGCTGGATGCTTGGCACGGATAACGATCCCCGTATAGACGGAGCGCTGGTGAATATAGGTGAACCCGCCATTCAATGGCTTGTAGTAAAGCTCAAGCTCGCCGCGCTGCTTGAAAATTTTGAAGAGGGGACGAGAATAGCGAGAATAATGGTGGATATTCAGTCTCCGGAAGGCCTTGCAGAGGTTGCCGCCTTCCTTTCAAAACTGCTCAGTGACCCTGATAGAAAGGATGAGGCGAAAAACATGCTTTCACAGATCGGGGATAAGGCCGTTGATCCGCTGATCATCTCCCTGAAGACAACTTACGACAATCAACTTAAGATAGATATATTAAAAACACTTGTTCTCATTGGTAATGAGAAATCTCTTGATACATTCTACAGCTTTGTTTCCGATACGGATCCTACAATCAGAACCATTGTGGCAAATGCCCTGGGAAAGATCAAATCGACATCGAATACGGATTTTCTGATCGCAATGCTGAGAGATACGGATGAAAATGTCAGAACACAGGCCATCGTTTCACTCGGTGAATTACAGGATTCAAAATCTGTTGTCTATCTGCTTACGAGTCTGAAGGATGAAAATCCGCTTATCAGGGCAATGGCCGCTTATTCACTGGGTCGGATCCAGGATGTGAGATCTGTCTATCCGTTGATCAACCTGCTTGATGATACGACGGTTCTGAAAGCTGTGGACCCCAATACGGGTAAAACAACCGAACAGAAGGTTCTTGATTTTGCCGCAAGGGCACTTGTCAAGATAAATGATCCAAGGGGAATTCAGGAACTGGAAAATCGTGGGATCAAGGTGCTTCAGGAATAAAAAGGGACTGGTGATTATTTTTGGCGACATACAGTTACAAGGCTACAGATATGAGTGGTGGTAAGATTAACGGAGTCATCGATTCTGCGGATGAATCCCAAGCGGTAAACGCGCTTGGAAAACAGGGACTGGTTGTCCTGTCTATCAAGCAGGTTACCGTCAAAAAAAGCAGTTTTTCATTGTTTCCGCTTAAACTGATGGATCTGATGACTTTTTCAAGACAGCTCGCCATTATGCTGAATTCCGGTGTTAATCTTGCAGCGGCCCTTGAGGTCCTTTCCGAGCAGGAGGTATTTACACCACGTTTCAGAAAGATCATCAGCAGTCTTCTTATCAACATAGAATCGGGTATGAGTTTTGCGGAAGCCATGAAAAAGGAAAAGGGATTTGATGAGATCTTCATCAATCTCGTGGATGCAGGGGAAACGAGCGGTTCGTTGGAACATACGCTCGAAAAGATCGCACAATTTTATGAATCCCAGAAAAAGCTTCAGGACGAGGTCAAGTCGGCGACGGCTTATCCTCTGTTTATCCTCGGTTTTGGTGTTGTCATGGTGATAGCCGTCATGTTTTTTATTCTACCAAATCTTGCCGAAAGTTTTGGCGGTGAACTGACGGGTATCATGAAGACGCTCCTCGATATGAATCATTTTATTCTTGAACATCTCGTACTGGTGTTGGTTGCAATTGTCAGTGTTATCGTTGCGCTCGTTCTGTTTTTTATGAGTAATGCCGGAAAGATTTTTACGGCCCATGTGTTGGGTGTTGTTCCCGGGGTAAAGAAGATCAGATTAAACAGTGCAATGGAAAGGTACTGTCGAACGCTTTCGGTTATGCTGAATTCCGGTGTGGACATCATCAAGGCCTTGAGACTCGCCAGTAAGGCGTCAAACGATCCGAGATTTGAACGGCAGGTGGAAGAAATGTCCGAGAATATCAGACAGGGGATGAGCCTTGAGAATGCCTTTTCAAAGGCTGAAATTTTCCCGGGAATTATCGTTGCAATGGTTGGAACCGGTGAAAGAACGGGTAAACTGGATGAAATCTTAGACCAGGTTGCCGATTTCTTCGAAGATACGGTGAAGACGACGGTGAAACAGGTAACATCCATTATTGAGCCGATGATGATCGTCATCGTCGGTATTTTTATCGCCTTTATCGCCTACGCCATGTACAGCTCCATATTCCAGGGGCAACAGGGTGTGGCGGGTTTCTAAGGGGAAAACCGGTTATTCTTTTCCTGAACTACTTACGGGAATAATTATTGTTGTGATGATATCTATACCGGTATACTCTTTTGTGGATTCATTTTGTACCGAGAATGCCGTCACACAGATGGAATCTTTACTCACAAAGATAGAGATGGATATCGCCTTTTCAAGTTCTGAGGCTCTTCGTTGTTTAAGTGAGAAGAAAATAGTTTATAATAAAGGTGATTGTTTTTACGGGTTTAAGTTTGTTGATGTTCTGTTACTTGAAATAAATCATTATGGACAGTTAGAACAGGGCGACAGTGCGGTTGTAGAAAAAAATGGACAGCAATATATGCTGAAGGTTAAACCCGTTTCAGCTGCTGTAACTTTAGAGCAGATACAAAAGAGCGACTGAAAATAACTCAGGGAATGTGGGGGATTTTATGCAGTTATTGCACAGAAGAGTCTTTGTTCTTGAGACAAATAAGTATTATACGAGGGGCCTTCTTCTTCATCTGAAAGGGAAAAAGGCGAGGGTACTCAAAACGTTTTCCAGGACTTACCTGGATCATCAGTATTTCGGTGAAAAGCAAATGTCGGCCGTTAAACAGGCGGTCGAAACGCTAAAACCGGATATTGAGGACCATGTTGTTTACAATTATCCCTATCAGGAGATCATCTTCTCTACGGTAGAAATGCCGAGATTACAGGATGAGCAATTGCGGAATGCGGTCAAATTTAAAATCTCAGAAGATTATCATATTGCCCCTTCCAAATTGATTATAGACGTCACAAAGAGTGCCAATTATCTGGTTACTGCTTCCGGCGCGAATCGTATTCCCGTTTTTGCCACAAAGAAGGAATTTCTCGACAACGAATTGAACCAGTTTATGACTATCGGGAAGGCACCTGAGCCGGATGTTGTCATGCCGGATCAGTTAAAATACATCGAATTACTCGAAGAGGACTTTTTTAAACGTGAAATAGTCGGAGAACCGAAACTGACTTTCATGATCTGTCAGGATATAGAATATTCCGTCCTCTTTACTTTCTTTGGACCGAAAATAATAGATATCACCGAAGTGCCAATTTCACTCGGCGAAGTCATAGATGACTGTGAGACCGCGGGAATTTCTCCCCTTAAGGTGTTGAATGCACTCATGGAAGGCTCTGAAGTAGGTTCTCTTGAATATACGGAATCCTTGGGGGAAATTTTCGGGAATTATTACGAACGATATGGCTTTGAAGCTGAAAAGGTCATAAGGAGTACCATCAACAAACTGGAAATAGAAAATGCCCTGACAAGGGTGGAAGCCATCGTAGTCGGTTCGATTAACAGCAGACTGACGGTAGATCTTGCCTATCATCTCGAACAGGAGGGAATCATGAGAGGTGTTAAAGTAGTGAGGATGCCCGTGAGACAAGACATTCCCCCCGGTTTTGAAAAAATAAGAACCGCATTTGGTTTTGCATACAGGGGGGTGAGGGATCTTGGTAAATATAAATTTGTACAGGAACAAAAAAGAAAAGTTTAAACTGACAACCATCATCGTGTTTATAGCTATCCTCCTTTTACCCGTTATAGCGCTCAGATTTACCATAGAAACGATAAAAACACTTAATGTTTCCGAGATCATGAGCAGATATCAGTATTCGGGCCGGTATATCGACACGGGAAATATCGCGGCTTCGATCGATGAACTGGATCAACAGGATGCAGCCATAAGAAGTCGGACGATAAATATAGCCAATGAAACAAGACGTATAGAAGCGGATATCATTTATGCCAATCTGACCAGTGATTTTATCAGAGAAGTTGGCTATCAATACAACCGATTCGCCGATACCGAGAAGATATTCATCGATCAGATGAGTATTAAAAGGGGAAGTGATTTTCGTATCAACTATTATGATGTTTCGCAGAATCTACTGGGAGTTCATAATTTTTCAAGGGAATTGAAAAGCGCCTATAATCGGTATGGATTATCGATCGGTGAGGAAAACGTTGTGATAGATTTTATGTTTGTAGATATATTGCAGGAACAGTTAACGGCGAAAACTTCTTCGTTTTAAATCAGGAGAAATCATTTAATTGAGGGGTGAGTAATGAATAAACTGGGGATAAAAAGGCTGTTTGGTATTCTTCTTGCTCTAACGGTGGTCATTGCGGCTTTTGTGGTGTTTAACGTGTTGCCGTATATACAGATGAATGATGATTTGTACAGACTTGAGTCGAACGCACAGCGTTATGACAATGATTATAATATGTTTCTTCAGAGGAACAGAGAAATAGAGAAATATAAGACATTAATCCAGGCCAATGTAAATGAGCTTCAGACCTTGAAAGAACTCATGAGGAAAAATGGCCTCAGCTTTGTCGATCAGGAAAATTCCATCAGTTTCTCCGGTGTTATCGCCTTAGATAAACTTTCCTCCGTTCTGAATTATCTTTCTGTCACCAAAGAGTTAAAAGTGAATACACTTGATTTCAAAAGTCAGACTGAATTACCGTTGCTCATAGGAGAAGGAGTGAGTCCTGAAATATATATCAACAGGATGGAAATAGAACGAATTCGTGTTAACGAACAGGTTCTTGGAGGGTAAAAATGGTGAGAAAAACACAACAGGATCTAAAAAAGAAACAGAGAAATCAGATTATCATGCTACTCGCCCTGTTGGGAGCCTTTGTTGCCCTGATGCTCTTTGTCACGCTGCCGGCACTTGGAATCAATCTCTTCGGGGGAAACAAAAGTATAGTTTCACAAAGACCCGTAACGACGGTGAACACAGCCGTGAATAATCCTGAAGCGGTATCATCCCAGAAAATCAATACAAGGGTAGATGAAAATATGCTGGAAAAGGCCTTGAACAAGTCCGATGATGAGATTCCGGTCGAATATTACGACAATGAAGCCTTTGAACCGTATTATTTCAGTTTTCAGGATGATGAGCAGGTCAAGGATATCCTGATCAATTCATCTAACATCATCGAATTCAGTGATGCCCTGTTTATGTCTTATTTTCTTTCCGAAGACGGTGAAAAGACGGCATGGATCAAGACTTCGGCTGAGCCGAATAAAGTTTATGAGTTGAAAATCAATTCGAAGGTTCCTAATGTACCTTATCCATTACAGGTCATAGATATAACACCTATGGGCGTTTTACTTTACAGGTATCCGGATGCGAGAGAGAAAGAAAAGGAAGAGATTCCAAGATTGTACAGGCTGCTTGCGAGACCGTATCTGGAGATTACAGAATTAAAAGCGACAGTAAAATAATAATATATAAGGATGACAAGGGGGTAATCTTGTGAAAAAACTGGGGATTTTTACTTTTTGTGTACTATTCTTCCTGATCTTTGCAGTGAGTTCATTTGGGGCAAAGCTTGTAAATTATACGTATCTTCCCGGAGAAGATGAGGTCAACTTCGTCTTCATCTACGATGATGATCCGACTGAATTTAATATGCAGTCACTTGATTATGGACGATACGTGGTTATCACAACACCCGGTGAAATGGAAAGTCAGATGACCATCGACAGATTTCTCGGTTATTCGCCCGTTACCGGCTTTACGGCTTCAGCCGGTAAAGGTGAGATCATGTATCGATTTGATATGCTTCTTCCCAGGGAACCGGAAGTAGAGATCGTTGCCAATACACTCAGAATCACCTTTAAGAGGAATTCTGAGCGGATAGAATCTTTCTCCAGTTACACCGATTCCACACAAATGGGGGACAGACCTTCACTGATAGCACTCCTTTCCGTTCTGCGCGAATACTTAGATATCAACCTTGTCATAGATGAAACCTCTCTGAAGGGACTCGATCCCGTTGAATTCGTCATGCTGTCCGATAACCTCAGGGCAGAGGATTTCTTCCTTCAGATCATCATCGCCAATCCGAAAATCGGTTATGCGTTCCTTCCGAATAACACCATATACGTTGTCAGAAAGGAAATGCTTTCACAGAAGGTAGAGGAAGTTCTCAAAGAGACCTCCATCTCCCCGCAGCAGGAGACGTCCTACTGGGCCTCTTATGATTTTAATATCAACAAGAAATCGACACTTTATGAGCAGTTTACCACTCAAATAAATAATAATACGACGCTGAATTTCAGTCTCGATGGATTTGAGAACTATATTCGAGCTAATTTTGAAACGTATATCCGGGCAAAGGCCAATGATCTGCAAAACGACATGATAGCCCTTGCAAAGGGTAATGAGGATGAAGAGGACTATGTACCGGTTGGCCTCCTCCTTTACGGGGATAACAACCGACACGAGCGGTTCAACTTCTTCATACAGTTTCTTGAAGGCATCAGTTTCTCGGATGGGTCAAATCCTGCTGATACGGGGATAGAATCTACACAGAGCTATACCAAAAAAATATCCTATCAGCCGTTGACCGAAGCGGAAGTGAGAGAATTCATGGAATTCTACCTCACGTTCAGGACCAATATGGATGTGCCGAAACAGGAATTGATACCCGATTTTGAACAGGTGACGTATGAACTTTCTCCACTCGTCAGCCAGGTAGAGATCAAGGGACCTGTCAGTTCGGCCAAAAAACTGCTTTCATATATCGAAAAATATATCAGCAACAGGAAAGCAAGGGGAATGGAAAAGATTGTCGAACTGAAGATCAAGGACGGATACGGTGCTGTGTTTGCAATCGCCCTTCGCAGACTCTTCCCGAAGGCAATAGTTGATGCGGATGGCATCAATATCAATCAGCTCGTGAACAAACCAACGTTTGAATGGACATACGATGATGTGAAGGACTTCGGAACCAAAGACGGCAATCCGGACAGGGTCACACTCTTTGGATCAAATTATGAAATCCTGACAGCCGAACAGATCGCGGATGACTGGGATTGGCTTGTGCCGGCACTTGAATCTGAAATCAGGATTATTTCCATTTCTGGAGAGCTACCTGAGAATATTATAAATGGACTTCAGAATGCAGAGAGTCCGAATGCCCTGGTAAATAAATTTCCTCAAATTGAGTTTGATTTCAATTTTCTTAATACAGGAAGAGAGCCACTTCTCTTTGTTAAAGGCAAAACACATGATTTGGAAATTCTTGAAGGCTATTTAAGAGAGATTGAGGAAGTTTCTCTTGGGAAAGCTTATTCTTACTTCTATAAGAGTGGAGAAGACGATAAGAATTGGAAGAAATATTATTTGAATATGGATGCTGATTCAGCTATATATATTAAATATATTACAACGGTATCAAAGTCAACAACTTCTTCTGATTCTGAAAATGCATCTTCTACTGAAAATGATTCAAGTAATTCACAGACTACGACTGTAACAGAAGCCGCAAAAACAGAATTCAAGGTAGAAGAGTTCAGAAACGAATTTGAAAAAGCATTTGAACAATATTTGTTATTACCTGTGGATACTTTGAAAGAAGAAATAATGTTGTCCTATGATTTAAACCCGTTATATAACAAAGTAGACATTATCTTAGTTCTTTATGGAAACAATGAATTACATAATAAACTTGAAGAATTTGTTGATGTTTATAATGGTCTTGAAATTGTGCAAGGTGAAGGAACAGAATATTCTGTTTATCTTGAATTGGAAAGAATGACACAGGGTGATGTAGCTGAACTCTATAATACGCTTTTTAAAAATAACGGATTAAATTACATTTATCTGCCATCAAGAAGTCTATATAAAATCTTTGGTGTTGAGAAAAGCGT